>Ga0214544_1002248_pt1 | contig 40712 bp, 29 predicted proteins | sample CNSS3metaG_FD_160074 | JGI IMG/M metagenome (GOLD analysis project Ga0214544, IMG submission 160074) | Root nodule microbial communities from cowpea collected in UCLA plant growth center, Los Angeles, California, USA - CNSS3 | ecosystem: Host-associated > Plants > Roots > Nodule | place: USA...
GGGGGGGGGGGCATGTGGTTTCTTTTATAACTACCAAGCCATGCCCCCAAGGATGTTCCCACCTATGTGGGACATCTTTCTTCAAATTACTTATAAGGTACATTAGATACCGAGTTATGAATTTGACATATGTTATTTAAGCAATCATTTACAGATTTGAATATAATATTTATAAGAATAGAAACACTGGAACTTGGATTTGAGTAAGTTAATTATTATTTCAGAAGCAGATATAGTTTAGTGCCTTGTCAATGTCCTCTGGATGAAGCTTAGGAAACATGAATAGTGAGCACTGGCCAAAAGATGAATGTATGTAATGCAGGGAAAATATTCCATACTAATAATACTCATATAATATGTGATGTAACTAATAAACTGGATATATATATATATATATATATATATATATATATATATATATATATATATATATATATATTATACGTACATGTGAGAGCATCCTTCAAAGTTCCATTAGGAACGAACTCGTAAACCAGCATTTGTTCTTCGTGTTCAAAGCAGAATCCCACAAGCCTAACCAGATTTTTGTGGTGGACCCGGGAGAGGAGTTCAATTTCAGCTTTGAATTCTTGCGCTCCCTGCTTTGACTCTTTTTGAGCTCGCTTTACGGCTACAACTTGCCCTGTGGGAAGAGTTCCCCGGTAAACCTGTCAACATTTACTTATCAGTTTATTGTTAGAAGTATATAGTTAAATTTCTGTCAATAAATGTATAACACGTTCTTGTTAAATTTGTTGCCAATGAGGGAGTAGCATGTCTCTGTTAGTGGTAGCTTCAAGCTCCATGTGCATGCAATGATTAGAAATGTGGGAGAATTAGAATAAGGAACCATCGGAGGAGATCTTCCACAAATTAATCACTATGTGGCTAATTAACAAAATGTTTAACTCATTGTATTATGAATATTATTGCAATTCAATTGAGTTAACTTATAAAGCATTCACAAATTATTATTTATTAGTATGAGTTAACTTATATGTTTAACTCTCTTATATGTTATAATTTGGTCTAATCTCTAGTCGATGCACGATTTTTAACATTATGGTCTTGTAAATCATACTAGAGCAGTATTATGAAAATAAGTATAGGGTGAGAAGTCTATGACCAGTCATGTATGGTTGCAAGGTTGAACTTTGTTGTTCTCTTAAAAATAGTTCTCACCCATCATTATGTATTTATTCATAACTCGTAGCAGCACATTAAAGTTAACAAGAAACAATAAAGACCTTTCCATAACCCCCTGATCCAACATCATTGGCTTGTGAGAAGTTGTTTGTGTATTTCTGAATTTCCTTAAAAGAGAACTGCCTTGGTGCTTTTAACTGAGGGGTGCCGCAGTTGCTTTTATTGGGATCCCAGTTTCCTGCATTTTTTTTTTGCGTAAATTAATATAAATCAACTTAATTCCATGTGGCTGTTCAGGAATTGAGTTTAGAATTATTTACCGAAAGGATTGCTTCGAGATATTGCTCTTTCTGCCCTTCTCCTCTGGCGGAAAGCATAAAAACCTGCCAGGGCTAATAACAGTAGCAACAAAGAAGAACCTCCAATTGCTACTCCAATAATTATTGCAGAGTTTGATGAATTACTTGACTGCTTAGGTCCTTCATTGTGAGAAGAAGATAGACAAATTAGTGTGAGTATTTCTGTGTCTAGATAATGGGGTGAAAAAGTTAGTAGTATAGTTACCTTCAACATGGTTTCCTGTAATAAAATCAAATGCACTATATGCACTTAGGTTGCGCAGCAAAAAGCTTATATTAGATTTGTCTAGTTGGCTGAAATGATTTTGGTCTAGTGGGAAAATTTGTATGATAAATTCAAAGCCCCGAAATGGATCTTTAGTTGAAGGGATTAGAGAAACTGAATCGACAGGTTGATGATGATATTGAAATTCATGCATTAGAAATTCCTCCAGGGTTGTTGTATTGCTCCATTCAAAATAGGAAGGGGCTCTGCAAGTCCAAGTTCCTGTATATGGATATCCACATTTGCAGTTGGGACTGAGAGTCTGATCCGGGCTGCAGCTACCATGTTGACAGTTATTTTGTTGTTTTGTATCGAAGATATCCAGGTTGGTGCAGTAATCCTCCATAGTTTCTGGTCCTGTTTCTGTGCAAACCGGGTTGTGTGCGAGCCTGCAGACAAAAGTTCCGTCAATATTCAATAGTTAGTAGTTCAGTCATCTAAAAGAGCCAAAAAAGAAAGACCTGTAAATATTGAATCTTATGCTTAAAAAGAGGGCTAAACTTATATTGAGGTGACAAATAAACTATGTACGAAAAAGGCCCAGAATCATTAAAAAGTATGGCTTACATTATCCTGATATGTGGGGGATCATTTGGTTGCTTATAGTCCTGAATTGAATTTGACCTCAAATCTATAAGTTGCAGTTGTTTGCTATAGTTGGTTCCAATATCCAAGGTTCCACCAAGGTGGTTGTTTTTCAGCACACTGTGAATATGTTACATGTCAGGGTATTTGTCATGTATGTTTCTTCAAAAGTGATGAATATGGAACAATTTTACATTTTTTTTTTCTGATAGTGAAGACTGTAAGATGATTAATCATTAAGACAGGTGACTTACACATTCTGTAAATTGGCAAGGCTGAATAAAAAATTCGGAATTGTTCCAACTAGGTACAAATTCTCCATTTGTCTGCCAGTCATCATAAGAGTAAAAATTATTGAAGTGAGGAAACCACATACATGGAGAACTCAAGAGTGAAACAAGTGCAAAACAAAGACATACAATGTTGTTAAACTCTTCAGATTCGAAAGCCACAGTGGAACGTTTGACTCTTCAAAGCTATTATTGCTCAGATCCCTTCAAAATAGATTTTGAAGAATTAATCCATTTGCCACACAAGAAACATTCATTTTGAATAAGAAAGGCTGATTAATAATGTTAGAAAACTTCCACAAACGAACACTTTGTTACTAACAAGTATCTTAGGGAGTTCATCCCAGTAAGGTTTGGCATGGCACCTTCCAGCTTATTGTTGGATAACAACCTGAAAAAAGTAAGAAGTATAAAACCAAAAATCTTTCCGTACAAAGATTGAATTTCCCCAGCTACTGATACCAAAATATGGATAAAGAAGAATAAAACTGTAGTTGGCACATTATAATTTAGGTGCTAACAGGTCTGTGACACTGATAAGGTTGTTGAGGCTCTGAGGCACATGTCCATTCAGTGAATTATTTTCAAAGCGCCTGCTAGCCACAAAAATACATTTAAGCATAAAAGCATCAAGCAAAAATTCTAAAGAAAATTCCTTTTGAAGATTTAATATGGTTATACAGTCACTCACACCACTGTCAAACTCGTAACTAGCCCAAGCGTTTCAGGAATGCTGCCATCTAGATGATTGCTGTGAAAAATCCTGCCAGTAAACGTGTATGAGAATGTGTTAGAAAATGTGTTGTCAACATGTGTTTGCGTGCATGCAGGGTAGATCTATTACTCTCAAGAATTTCTTCCCCAACAACCATTCATCTTCAGAAAATGCACTAGGAAGGAAGACTATGTCTAAAGATGTAAGTGTTTGCATGTCTGTTCATATATTTTCACTTTGGTCACATGAAGTTTCTGACATGTGACAAGTTAATTTTATTGTTTCTCAAGTTTCAACCATATTTCTACACCAGTGAGTGCTCCGTGTACAAATAAATGAAAGAGGGAAACTTTGCATACTGGTTTAATCATATTCAAAGGCTACAAATGATAAATCAAAGGACAACTCTTACACATGTATCAGAGCCATTTTCGAGCTAAAAAGTTTCGGAGGAATTTGTCCTGAAAGCCTATTCTTCCCAAGATGACTGCAGACAATATTACAAATATGTTGGATGCATTCATTGCCTGAAGAAAAATCATTGATAAAGAAAAACTGGAAGCTGGAGAGAATTGATGTACAAGTGCAATGCATTGTATAACATATCAAGACCAGGGGTAGTGTCACTAGATACAGGGATGGATCCATCAAGCTGGTTGTCAGCTAAATCCAGCCAAGTAAGATTTGACAGATTGCCAATAGAAGGTGGAATTAATCCAGCAAAGTTGTTGGAGTTTAAAGATCTGCCATAAGAAGTTTCTGTTTTAGTATTTACCCAAGAATTCAACTTACCACCAAAAGGGTATTATTTGAGTTGTCTTAAAAAAAATAAATGAACAGCAAAAAATAAATCTTACAAGACTTCAAGTTGTTGCAGAGATCCTATTGCATCTGGAATACCACCAGTAAAACCACAACCAACAAGAGTTCTGGAAGATATTGAGAAAGTACCAATGTTTGTGAGAAGTGTTTCACCATCATGAAAGGGTTGTTGCTGTTGGTAAAAGGATTGACATATAAACTTGACAAAAAACCAATACTTCCTTACAATTTCGTTAGCTTCTTCAAGTTTCCAATTTCTCGTGGAAGTGGTCCTGTTAGTCCCCTATTGTATGAGAGATCCCTGGAGAAGGAGAAAACTATTAGGAAACAAACAGTGAGCTATTCATGAAAAAAGGACTCTAAAGAGAATTATGATTCATTTGTAAACTCTTGGCAATCACATAGCCAAACATATTCTCAAGGATTTCGCAAACCTTTTATGATCTTTTTAATCCTTTTGTAAACCAGTTTATTATATATGATTCTCTCAATCTAAATTCAAATGCTTACAGATTATCCAATTCAGAAAGTGATCCAATATCTCCAGAAAGCTGGCCGGTCAAACCAATATCTGTTAATGATCTGCAAAAGTATATATTAATAAAGGAAACAAAGTAAACAAAAGAGAATCAATCAAAAGTAACCTTACATGGAAACCACACGTGAGTATCTGCAGTTAATGCCATACCAACTGCAAGGATCTGAACCCTCCCAGTTTGGAATTTGGCCTTGCCAAGACTCACTCAGAGACTTCAGAACTTCAACTGCATGAGAATTTTACGTTGAAAAGCCAAATTATATATTTCATTCATTGAAGACTTCAATCTTAACACATACAAATATATCCAAACTTTTGAATAAAGTTGGGCATGCATGCCAGAAGGTAAGACTTATATCATACATGTTGAAGGCTTCTCAGTTCTCTCTATTGCATGAAGAATATGATGCATATTTTACCAGTTTCTGAATTTGAAGATGGAAAACATAGTTAAATCATAACTTACGATCTTTGGTAATATCTTGTGCCACTGCAAAGAACAAACAGTTGAAGAAAAGCAACAGTGGTATCAGTATTCTTCCACCCATTATGAATTAACTTGAAGCCAAACTCCAAGTTTTGCCACTTTCATAAGAACATCATAGAGCTGAATAACAAAATTGTGCTCTGTATTATCACACCACTCACCACCTTATCCACTTATAGAAAAGTTAATGACACGAAAAATCGATTTGAAGTTTTCATCTTCTTCTTCCTGTTTTGTCATAAATTCATAACCGAGTCAATGACTTTGATCTTGAAATTGAAATGGCTGCAATATTACACACATGTCGTTATATTGTTTGAAAAGAGAGCACAGATATTATTCATTAAACATGCACTATTTATTACTGTTATTCTTTTCGACAATGATATTTTGATTAGTGTATTTTGACAACTTTTTCTTACAACATGAGGTAACATTCTTTAAGTAATTTTAGAATATTAAGAATGAGAAAATAAAAAAAAATGAAAAATCACTTAAAAAATGCTTCCTAAAATTATAAGAGAAAATTGTCAAAATTTAGTAGTCAAAAAATTATTTTCCAGGTGAAAAATTTGAAAATTTGATAGAAAGATTCAGATAATATATAATTATAATTCATTGATTAAATTAGTGAAGAAAAAGTCACATTTTGTTTTACATAAAGCCATAACGTAATAGTTTATATAATTTATTTGTGTAATTTAATTCCTGTATAGTAATTTCTAACTGACTTAAGGTACAAAAATTCTTATATAGAAAAGTATGGAAGATTTAAGACAGTTAAATTCGCTGATGTAACCACACTGTAATTAATTTGAAAAAATAATGCAAAAATATATATATATATATATATATATATATATATATATATATATATATATGTATATGTATATGTGTGTGTGAAATTATGTTGTTAAATTAGTTATATTTACATATTTTAAAATATGATAGTATATATCAAAATTATGTGATGTAATTAAATTTTAATAATTTGAAAAATTGTATAAAATTTTGTATGCATGTTGTAATTAAAAAGAATACCAAGTTTAACAATTTATAGAAAGCTCTTAAGGTGTAATTTGATTAATTTTATGTTTGGTGTAAGAGAATTTATTATAATGTAGACTTTTACTTGCTTTTTAAACTTGATAAACTTTTTTTTTTTCAGATCGGGTACCAAATAAATTAATTATTTTATTTAAATTCTTGTTTTATGTGTTTGTTAGATTGTTTCACATGTCAAACAATGAGTCTGACCAACATTAATATTCAATCTTTTCGATTATTTGTATTATACAATTATCATATGATGAAAAATATATGTCGTTTTGATATAAAGGGATAAAAAAAATCTAAAAATACTTCAGGGATTTAAAATTATCTTGGGACTTACTAAATAACTAATTTATCACGTATCTAATTTAAGAGATAAATTTATTGAATACCGAAAGCAAAACTCAATAACTGAAATTTATGTAAAGAAAAGTTCAAATTACTTTTATATATATATTTGCAATTTATTTTTATTTTTATTTGTGTACTTTTAGTTTAGTTCTTATATAGAAACTAAATTAAAAATGTTTGAGCCTCTTTAAACAAGCTTATCCATTATGTGTGTGGTGTTTTGGAAACTGATTGTAATTTTTATTTCATTGGTTACAGATAAATCTGCAATCTAATTTTGATTTATATATATTTAGAGTGGGAGACCATAAAGTCCAAGTCGTCTTCAAAATTTCAAAACCATATAATTGTGATATATTAAAAAAATAAGATGAGGACAATTTTTGTTTCAAAAAGAAAGAAACAATCAAAGGTTGAACCCTAAAGTTAAGCCTATTGTTCTGACCCTTTTAGCCCTAAAAAGAAATTGGGGAATTATAGATTAGGTATTCTAATACTGATTTCAAGTAGAGTTTCACTATAAAATATGCTCCATTTTTATATCATCAGTTTCAGATATAAAACTTTTTTTGGTTAAAAAAAATGTGTAAAAGTGCTAAAATACGGCAAGTAAATTTTGCTTTAATTGATACCCTCTTTAACATATGTAATGCGATTCATCATTTCAAAGAAAGTTGTAACTGTATTATTATAGAAAATAAAACAAATGAACTGTTAACATTATGTAATTATATAATAATTAAGTCATTTTTAATAGTCTGTAAAGTTTTTCTTAGAAAAGACAGTGAGAAGATTCGACAATAATATTATTTTTAATTCAAAACCTTAAAAAATTAATTTTTTTATTGTCTTTTATGTAACTTTTATTCAGTCGAATTTCTAACATAATTAAAGTATATATATATATATATTTATTTATTTTTTTTCTTTTAGTCATCATGATAGTTTGTGCAGCATTATAAATTAGTGACCATGTTGACAAATAGGAATTGGCCGTGACCAAGTCCATTTGATAGAAATTTTGGAAGTGTAAAAAAGTATGGTCATAATAAGATGAGAATTATTATTGTATTCATCACCCCTATGATAACAATGTTTTGTTGTTTGTAATTAAGACAAGAAAATAACGTTTTCAAAAGTCTAAAATTAGAGGGTTGGAAGTGTTAATCAATTAATGGTTTTTGCTTTTAGATTGAAAAATAATATTTTAATACTTAAATTTTGACAATTTTTTTTATAATTTAAAATAATATCTTATAAATATTTTTTTTAAAAAAAAATCAATTAAAAAATATTATTCATAAAAAAATTGTCATAATTTAGTTGTTTAAATTTTTGTTTTAATTAGTTTCAAGTCACTTTAAGTTGTAACAGCACGAGTTGGTCTTCTATGTAAAACCACTCGTATTCAATCAGAATTAATTCTTGAATATGGTACACTCCACTCGTGTCATCACTTAATTCTCTTAATTAACACGTTTCTTTCATAATTCTTTATTGATATGAAAAATACTACCAAAATATTATTCATCACACAAATGTAACATTAAAATTTATTGTTATTTGAAAAATTATGTGTAATTTATTTTATGGAAGAACTATTATGTAGTTTTATATTACAATAATTTCTCTTGTTCACATATCTATCAAGTGGTTTTATGTGTGACATGATTGTGTACTTTGAATAATAATTAATATTTATTTTATTTTATTCGCCATTATAACAAAATTATATTAAGGGATAAAAAATATAAAATTATTTCAAACACTTAGACTTAAATAAGTATAAATAATACTTATTCACGGACTCAAACAATTTTATTTGTTAAGGGTAGGGTTTAAAGGAAAAAATTATTAAATAATAAAAATGAAAGCTAGTTATTTATTAAGCACTTTGGTCTGATTTCCTTTTGCATAATTTGATACGCATCGTATTGCACGCGTAAGTTACGTTTAGACTGTATCATCTAATACATCTTTTTTTTTTATACGATTTTTATTTTTTATTCTCATATTTTACTTGTTGATATGATTTAGTGTAGGTCATTGATTAATATACCATTAATTTTTAAAAAAAAATTCAATAATCAACACTAAATCACATCAAAAAGTAAAGAATGAGAGTAAAAAAACGAAAATAATGATATAATTTTCCTTTATTTATAACATGTTCAAAAGAAGTACATGTTACACAATCCGAGCATGAATAAGAAACTAAAAGTAAACAACAATCTAAACAAGGGTTTTTCCTCAAACTTCAGCTTCAACATTCGTGTTCAGTCTTCAGCAAACAGCATACTACATTATTAACATGTACTCCATTTTTTCTCTTGTTTCTTACATTATTTGCACAAGTTACATTTGAAGATACTTACATGCTGAGAAAACATTACATAGCTCATAAATTAAAAAATATAATCATATGATACATAAAGGTTGATTGAGACATATAGTACAGGACTATCTAATAATTTCTCCATCATAGGCACAATTTATGGACGTGGAAGAATCACACTTGAATCAAAGTATTCATTGTCGTAAGGATGGAGGGAACTTCCCTTGGTTGGATTGTTGTAACTAGATGAAGTGGACCCTGATACTGATAAAATGGGGCTTGAACCAGCCAACTGCACCATGTTCTCAATTTCTTTCACCACATAATTCATTGAGGGCCTGTCAGAACTTGACTCTTCAACACACTGCAAGGCGAGATCCACAAACTTCTCAAAACCATTCAGTGCTGTCCCCAATTCAATTGTAGGATCAAGAACTTCCTCAAGACCACAGAAGCCTTTTGTCTTGTCTATAGCACCCTTCACCACTTTTACAATGTACTTCCCTCGCTCTATTGGCCTTCTTGCAGTTATCAGCTCCAACATTAGTACTCCGAAGCTGTAAACATCACTTTTCTCAGTCAACTGTTGAGTCATATAATACTCTGGGTCCAAGTAGCCCTGCATCAAACCAAAATTCCATTGTCAATTCTTAAACTCTACAATATAAGATGTTAGTGCAGACATATATAGGAGAATTTTTCTGTCTCGTATCCAAATAAGATCATGTTAAACATCATTATGAACTTTAACATCTCAGCTACGCTGACTTATGTCTCGTATGAACCACATTGAATACTGGTGTGACATGTTAAATGTTAGATGAGGATGTACCAACCATTGTTCCTTTGACTTGTGTGGTGATATAACCTTTTGCACCATCACCTAAAGGTTTGGAGAGACCAAAATCAGATACTTTTGCATTCAAGCGTTCATCCAGTAAGATGTTAGTGGATTTGATGTCCCTATGTATGATTGGAGGATTGGCAAGTTCATGCAGATAGTCCAGACCCCTGGCAGCACCAAGGGCTATTTTCAGCCTTCTAATCCAGTCTAATCTGATTCCAGATTTCCCTACACAGACCATAAAAGCAGTTTGTTTTAGTATATTGAAAGCAGATAATGTTTTTGAAGCTCTTTCAAAACAAAACAGTATTGAAAGAAAAAGATTATCATTTAAGATAAATTAGCATAAGCTACACATGCTTTAATGAGGTTGAATTGTGGATAAATATATACCTGAAAGGGTGTCCTTCAAAGTACCATTTGCAACGTACTCATAAATCAGCATTTGTTCTCCTTGCTCGAAGCAGAAACCAATAAGGCTAACAAGATTTTTATGGTGGACCCTTGATAGAAGTTCAATCTCGGTTTTAAACTCCAACCCTCCCTGCATAGATTCCTTCTGAGCTCGCTTGACTGCAATTAGTTGACCGTTGGGAAGAGTTCCCCGATAAACCTGTCAACTAATTCTTTAAGAAACTTCCTAGATGAATATTAAAAGGTTTGGTTTTATAGTCACAAACTTGCATAGGGGGAGTAACAATGTTAGTGGTATATGTGGATGATATTGTAGTGACAGGTGATGATGAAGTAACAGCTATTGAGTCAACACCTAGCCAAGGAGTTGAAATCAAGACCTTGGGAAAATTGAAGATTTTTTTGGAATTAAAGTATCCCATCCCGAAACGGGTATTTTTATATCTCAACAGAAATGCACTACTAACTTTCTTATGGAAATTGGTAAGTTAGCATGTAAGCCTGCAAAGTACACCAATTGGTCCAAATCTGAAGTTGGGAAATGCAGAAGAAGATACTGCTGTTGACTAGGAAATATACAAGATATTAGTTAGCAAACTCATATATTTGTCTCACACTAGATCTCATGTTGCATTTGCAGTGAGCTTAGTCAGCCAGTTCATGCACCAACCAGAGGAGATTCACTTACTAGTTGCACTAAGAATTGTGCAATATCTGAAAGGGACTCTAGGCATGGGAATGTAAATCTTGAAGTATATACAAACGTTGATTATATTGGGTCAATTGTGAATAGGACATCAACTACTAGATATTGTACTTCCCTTGGTGGGAATCTTGTAACATGGAAGAGTAAAAATCAAAAATGTGATAGCAAGATCTAGTGTTGAAGCAGAGTTAAGGGCAATGGCAAAAGGGATCTGTGAACTACAATGACTGAAAATCATCTTGGAAGGCTTAAGAATAAAGTGGGATGAACCAATGAGACTTTATCATGATAATAAATCCCCTATTAACATAACCCATAATCTGATGCAATATGATAGAACCAAACACATTGAAATCAATCTGCATTTTATCAAAGAAAAAATTAGAATTCGTCAAATCTGCATTCCATAGGTCTCCTCTTAAGAACTTTGAAAGGATTGTTTCTAAGCTTGGAACGAAAATTCACCATCCTGAGAGAGAGTGTCAATAATCATATTTTATTATTCCATATTTAACAGATTATCATTAAACTGTATAACATAAATATCCTGAATCGTGGGAATCTAAGTATATCCCTGAATAATAGGGATTTGATTATATCTTGAATCATAGGGATCTGATTACATTTAGTGTTATTGTTATATTTCCAAAATTAGTTTTCCGATCTTGTATGTATATCTTATGTACTCCTAACATTAACATTATTGTACTCTACCCTAATATTTGAGACTCCTCAATTCTGAATTTCTTTGTCCCTTACGACTTTTTTCATATTGGTATATTTGACCATTGCTTAACTACTATAGAGAAATGAAGTAAATAAGAGGCATTCAATACCTTCCCATAACCGCCAGATCCTATATTATTGACTTGTGAGAAGTTTTTGGTGCAGTTCTGTATCTCTTCAAAACTGAAGCGCCTTGCTCCTTTCAACTGTGGGAAGCTACTACTGCTCTCATCCGGATCCCATTGTTCTGCATTTTATGAAATCAAACATTTAAATAAACCCAACTCCTCAATGATAGATAGCTATGAAGAAGGATCTAAGCATACAGTTATTATACCAAAAGGATTGTTTTTCCCAGTTGCTTTTACTGGCTTATTCTTCCTGTGGAGAGCATACACAAATAGAACAAGTACTAAAACCAACAGGGCAGCACCACCAGCTGCAGCTCCAGCTATGATGCCAGTATTTGAAGATTTACTAGATGTTGTCCCAGGACCTTGTAGTACTAAAGGGCAAGAAAAAAAAGGTAGTCTTAAAATAGAGCAAATACTATACTTAATTTCATAACCATATAGAATTGGATTTACCTGTTTCATTCATAAAGTTTTCATAGTCATCAGAAGTAAAATAATATGGTCCAAACATTGAAGGAGGCTTGTATGTTTGGTTGCTGAGAATAAAGCCTACACTGGAGATTCCAGTTCGATTGAAACGATCTTGGCCAGATGGAAATACTTTTAAAGTCAATTCAAGGTACTGATACGTGTTCTTCCTTGGATTGCTTAAAGAAACTGAATCAACAGGTATATCATTAAGTTGAAAAGACTGCATCAGACTTAACTGCAGGGTTACATAGACAGTCTCGTTTCCCAAATCTGAGAAGGAAGGAGCTCTGAGATTTAAGGTTCCTGTATATGGGTATGCACATTTGCATTTGGGGCTTAATGTCTGATCTAAGCTGCAGGGAACAGGTACACAGTTTTGTGGTGGCGTTGAATATGAGTTGTTGTTAGATGTTGTTATGGAACAATAACTCTGTGGAACTCCCGTCTCTTGGCAAATTGGATTATTCAAAAGTCTGCACATATAGAAGTATTTCAAAATAAACCTTGTAAACAAAGACAAGAAGAAAAATATTGAAACTTTACAAAGAAAATTTTCATCCGAGTTATTAAAATAAAATAATCAAACAATCATGGCATACATTATGTTCACTTTAGAAACGTCGATTTGTGGTTTAAACTCTTCAATATAATTAAACTGCAAATCGAGGAGGTCCAGTTGGTCGCTGATGGATGAGCCAATATCTAAAGTGCCATTTAGCTGGTTGTTTTTCATCACCCTGTGGATCACGTTAAGAATTTAACTTATATTTCATTCTAAAAAAGATGAACAGGAATAACTATTGGAAGTACCATATTCAAACTTTGAGGAACAAAAAATTGCAAAAGAATACAGTTTGTTACTCACACTGTCTGCAACTGTTGCAGGTTGAACAAAGAAACAGGAATAGTTCCTTGAAGTTTTGTACCCTCCATCATTCTGCCATACAAAAGAAAAGTATGAGAATTAAGGTGTTGAAAGTTGAAACCTGTGAGAGGAAGGGAAAGCTGATAAATGAAACCGTAGAGAAAGGTAAAACTGATGGATGAAAGTTGAAAGACATACATTGTCGTCAAAGCTGGAAGAGTCGACAACCACGATGGAATGTTTGATGGATCAAAACTGTTATTGCTCACATCTCTAATTTAATTTACCAAGTTAGTCAATGATACACAATTTGCATTCATTTTGAATTACAAATGTTATATAGAAAATAAATTTATCTTAGATAAATGAGTTACAGGTAACTGAGGGAATTCATTCCGGTAAGGTTTGGGAGGGAACCAGACAGGCGATTGTTGGACAGGAACCTGACAGACACGAAATAAAAATCTCCTTCAATGTAGTTAAAATTTATCATAATTGATATTAACACACACCAAAAGAAAATTTATCATAAATTTTTCAACTTACAGTTCCCTAACACTTGTAAGATTGTTGATGTTCTCAGGCAAAGATCCACTTAAAAAGTTGTTATCAAAACGGCTGCAGCCACAAAATATTTCACTATTTCAAGACAAAAGAAAACAAATTCTATTTACTATTTTAAAGTATGAGATATGGATACTCACACCACCTCCAGAGACTTGACAAGGCCAAGTGTAGATGGAATGCTTCCAGTAAATCGGTTGGTTTCAAAAAGCCTGCCAAAAACATTGTATACATTAAATTCATCATTTTCATTTATAGAAAAATTAAGTGTTTGTTTACTAAAACTCCTCGTAACCAAGTTGACAAAAATTCAGATGCATGAAACTATATAGAGATTAATTTCCCAAAGTAAATTTTTTTCCAATATGGACTAATAGAGTTTCTAACAAGAAAAACCAATAAGGCCCTAATATAATGTGGCCTCAAGGTAAAATTCGATTGGGGATATGGCATGTGCCTTTTGTTGTTACTGAGCTTTACAGCCATGCAAAACAAATTCCAGAAAATATTGGGGTGGATCTTACACATGAATGAGAGACATTTTTGAGCTAAAAAGTTGAGCAGGTATGTTTCCTGAAAGCTTATTCACCCCAAAATGACTACAAAAAAAATGAAATATATCAGAGGGATTTTGGTAGACATAAAGCAAAGTATATTGTAAAGAGAAAAAATAATGCCAACTTTTGCAAAAAGGTATTTCACATACAAATGCTTTGTGTTGTACATCATGTCAAGACCAGGAGTAGTTCCATTGGATATGGGGATGGGCCCTTCAAGCTGGTTTTCAGCTAAGTCTAGCCAATACACATTTGAGAGATTTCCAATGGCAGCTGGAATTGGACCAGTGAATCCATTGGAATTTAAAGATCTGCAATTGAAATAAACTTTTTTATGTTAAAAGATATCTGTAGCATTAAGAATAAGGGACAGCAAAAACAAATAGATGTATGATACTCAAAACCTAGTACATATGGGAAGTAAAGGACTCCAAATGCTATCCTGATTAGTAGGTTTCTTGGTTAAGCTAAATAAAGAGGCTTTTATGCATATCTTCTAAACTAAATCAAACAACCCTTACAGGAAGACAAGCCGTTCTAGATTTCCAATTGTAGCTGGGATAGGACCAGTGAAACCACAGTTAATAAGAAGTCTGGAAAATAAAATAATAAAGAGCACTGTTAGAGTTGTTCGGTCAAGCTAAATCATATTTGAGTTCTGATCTTAAGTTCTTAACAACATTCATACTGACTTACAAGTTTCTCAGCTTTCTCAAGTTTCCAATGTTATCGGGAAGTGGTCCAGTTAAATTCTTATTGTAAGACAGATCCCTGCAAAGAAAAAATCAACGAAGAACAAAGTCACAAATCAGGGAAGTTGTAACAGAAAATGAAATGAAGACTTCATGCAATGCTTAAATAGCATCCAAAAAGATTAATTTTCAGGATGCTCAGCCATCAACAATATTTTGGCTTATATTCCACACGTTCAAAAGACAAGTTAAGATATTTGTTCATGTCAATACTAATCAAGTAATAGGGTTGAAGCTGATCACATTTCAAATCCATTTGTATGTGACTTGAATATAATGTGATACAACAAATAAGAAGAAAACTTACAAGATCACGAGTTCAGAGAGTAATCCAATATCTGAAGTAAGCTGACCAGACAAAGCCATGCTTGCTAATGATCTGAAATGGTAGCAACAAAGTTAATATCAAAGAAGAAACTTCTGGAGAAGGTAGCAATTTCAAATGAAACTAAACTTTGAAAGATAAAGTACATGGAGGTAATGCGTGAATTTGTACACTCAATGCCATCCCAACCACCGCAAGGATTTGAACCCACCCAATTAGGTGGAGTGTTCTCCCATTCACTCATTAGAGTCAGCAGAGCAGTGTCTGCGTCAGAAATTAAAAAGCAATGAAATTCATACTGAATCCTCATACAAAAACTTTACAGAAGGTAAGAGTGAAAGCTTGAGGCCTATTTTCAAAATTTGATTCTCATCAAGTATTCAGATTTCATTTTGCAACTGAGAAACAGTTTGAATATTTCTGATATGAATATATGTAGACCAAAAATGCCATTTGGATGATGAAAAAAGTATTTGATTACAACTGAACTTACAATCCGAATTTGCTGTATTCGCTAGTACAATCAACGAATGAGTGAAAAATAGTAGTAGGAATACTAAAGCTCTTTCACCCATGATCCACTTAAAGGATGACACAAAACAAAAATTGGCTACTCATACAACTTTCTAATGCTGAATAAAAAGATCCTTTGTTGAAGCATTCAGTGCCAATCAGGTGAAGCAACCCACCACTTTACGACATCTATGGAGAAAAAGTCAACAACCTTATAGTTCTTCCTTTTACCCAGTGTTGGTCTCATTTAGTAAAAAATTAAAAGGATAAACATGTAGAAAAGAACTGGTACATGGTGATACAATTTAAAACAGCCACTAGTAAAAACAATGATGCACATTCCTGCATCACTTGAACAAATGACCAGAAGGATTAACAACATACTAAGTCAACAAACACACCATATTAAAATCACGCTAATTTACCAAGAAAGAAACCGGCTAGCTGTGTATCATGAATAATTTTTTTTTTACCATCTACACGAAATCTTCGATGAAGCAGAAAGGTTTTGAACTGTGGCAATAAGGCATAATAAAATAGTTGTGATTGTCCACCAATGAAAAAAGTTGACTTTATCAGGTTTTGAATGCTTCCTCGCCAACTTAACTCTCTCACTGCCTAAATCCTGCAGACAATCTTACATGTCATTATCTGGCTACAACATGTACAGAAGATATCTACGTGCCACATAGTTGACTTGCCCTTTCCCTCATCAGAAGACTACGACACAAACAAAAACTATACTAAAATAAACGACAACATTAACTTCAACTTTTGTTAACGTGGAGATAAAGCAACTAAACTAAATTTAAAAAGAAACAATAAGAAAGTTACATAAAAAATTAACAAAAAAAACTTTTGACTGGTTCTTCATGTTGCCCCTGGTGTTAAAAACTAATCTTACAAATATAACCATATTTTATACTTTAAAATTGAAAAACAATTTCACTCACGTTCCAACTCTCATGGAACAACACCTTCCACTTCGCACAGTTGCACTACACTCACTCACACATTAACCTAAGAGAAAAACCAGTTTAATGGTTGGTTTGGTATGATCGGAGAAGAAAATAAGATCATTCTAATGGAGGACTCACAAAACCAGGGTTGCCACCCAGAAGGAACCGCATGGTTCGAATTCCACATGGAGCTTCCCTCCGAAACAGAGCCATTCCAGTTGGAGCAAGCAGTCTGCAGTCACGGCTTCTTCATGATGGCACCCAACCACTGGGACCCTCTCTCCAAAACCCTAACTCGTCCACTCCTTCTCCACAACCCTTCTTCTCCTTCTTCTTCTTCTTCTTCCCTCCTCGTTTCCATTTCCCAGCGCTCTCAATCGCTCGCCGTTAGGGTTCATTCCGTCCATTCCATCTCTCCCCAACAACAGCGTCACATCACGGTACTCAACTCTGTAAAAAGTCGTTTCTTTTCGCGCTATTCGTTCTTAATTCGCTTCTTCCGTTGCCGTTGTAGGCTCAGATTTCCAGAATGCTGCGGCTGTCCCAAGCGGAGGAAAAGGCCGTGAGGGAGTTCAGAAGCGTGCACATTGATCATCCAAATAGAAGCTTCGGTGGAAGGGTGTTTAGGTCTCCCACGTTGTTCGAGGACATGGTTAAGTGCATACTCCTCTGCAACTGCCAGTGAGTCGTGTCTGGGTAAATAAATATTTTTGTCGTTAGATGTGTAAATTGGTGGCAATAGTTTTATAGAACAAAAATTATCATTTACCACGGAATGTGTAAAGAGTGTAATAGATAGTTACATTTTGATGTACAATTCAATGTCAAATACCAGTTAGCAGAATGGAATTCAACTTAGTTGTTGCACTTTTGTATGCATTGGATTAGGTTAGAATTTTTGTTGTTTCAGAGATTAAATTGTGTCACCTATTTGACCCTTTATTTGTTCTGTTCCTCACTTCATTGGCTTGGAAAATGTTATTTTTGTCAATTGTTGTGATGGGGTTGAGTGCATAAACAAAATCTTTCAGGTGGCCAAGGACATTGAACATGGCTCAGGCACTCTGTGAGCTTCAATTTGAACTGCAAAATGTGTTGCCCTGTGCTGTTGTAGGGTCGAGCAATCCAAAAGTTGAAGCTGAGGGGTTCGTTCCAAAGACACCAGCTTCTAAAGAAAACCGGAGAAAGAAGGCACAACCAAAGGGCACGCTTCTTAAGAAGAAATTAGAGTTGGAATTGGAATTGGAAGTGGATGGAAATCTGCAAATTGACAACCACGTGTTTGATTTAAGTTCCGACACAACCTCGCTTCCACCAGATAATGGGGATTCGGAGATGCATGGTTCAGATGATTCATGTTATCAGTTCCCCAATGAAGGAGAGTACTTTGAGCGTACTGGAAATTTTCCTTCCCCAATTGAGCTCGCAAACCTTAGTGAGAGTTTTCTGGCAGAGCGATGCAGACTTGGGTACAGAGCACGTTATATATTAGAACTTGCGCAGGCCATTGTTGAAGGAAAAATTCAATTAGAAGAGCTTGAAGAGCTGTCGAAAGATGCAAGCTTGTCCTGCTATAAGCAGCTTGGTGAACAGCTCAAACAAATTAAGGGGTTTGGTCCATTTACTCGCGCCAATGTACTCATGTGTTTGGGATATTATCATGTCATTCCATGGGATTCTGAAACTATTAGACACTTAAAGCAGGTGCTATCTACTTGCTTTTTCTGTTTCATCATGTCTATACTCATCTCAGGTTTCCTTTTCATTTTGTCTATTACAAATGCCCTTGATGTGTATGAGATGTGTTAATGCAGGATCATTCAAAAAATACAACCTCTAAGACAATTGAGAGTGATCTTGAAGAGATTTATGGAAAGTATGAGCCTTATCAGTTCCTAGCATTCTGGTAAAGTTAATATGCCTCAGTCTGCAACTTCCATTTTGTTCTCTGGTGTTATTTTTAGGTGTGAGATTCCTTACTCAAGTTCTTTTAACCAGGTCTGAGATATGGGACTTCTATGAAACAAGGTTTGGGAAGATGAATGAAATGCATTCTTCTGTTTATAAACGTATAACTGCCAGTAATATGAGAAGCACTGTGAATGCAACAAACAAGAGGAAGAGACCATCACGGAAATGCCAATGCTGAAGTCCTACTCCAAAAATTCACTCTTTTATCTTTACTTTTTTGTAAGCAGTTTTCGTTTTGTTGTTGAGCTAGTTGGTGGTATATCTATCTCAACAAAGTTTTGGGGTCTGATGTAGAAGTAATTTATTGCTTCAAGTTTGTAAATACTTTGTGTTTTTGAAGAGACTGAAATTTCTCTTTTACTGTTAACTTCTTATCTTGTGAGTTAACTTCCATAGATTATTGTTTCACTTTACTAAATTGGCTTTTGTTTGATGACATGAAAAGGGACATGAAGTAACAAAGGTCTTTTTGAAGACTTGGAACATGACACAAAGTAGACAAGTTTATGTTTACAACCCAAAACGCTAGTATGCTTAGAAGCACACAGAAATTAGTGCACCGTGTACTAACAACAGAAAGACTAAATTACCCTGAAGTTATAATTTAATCGCCAAGCCTAATTCTTTCCTACCTCCATTCCCCCTTTTATGTCTATTGCACTTCTTCCTCACCCACTCATCTTAAATAAATTCTGACATTAATAACATTGAATTTCATGACATTGAATTTTTTTGTTTAGTTACTTTTAACTGTACACATATTTATTATTTAATTTGTTTTAAAACAAAATTGCATGCATAAAAAATATAAATAACAGTTATATAATATTTTTAGACATTTTTTTCTTGTAAAACAACATTGATCATTGAGGTTAAAATTTATTGAATCTTGATAATTAGTATGTATTGAATTTTACAAAAGTTTATAATTAATTGTTATATTAAATGAAATCTGACTTAATAATTATTAATGTAATTTTATTTTATTTAAAACACAAAAATGTTCATAAGTATTATAGAGTCGTGTTTAATATTTTATTTAATATTCACCAATTAAAATTAAAAAATAATTAAATAATAAAATAAATATATTTTAATGTTGTTAAAAATTAAAATATAATTAGACATGAAAAATTTAAATAAATAGAAAAACAAACAAAATTAGTGTTAACATTTAAAAAGTTTTAAAAAAATAAAATATTAATTTGATATTTCATTAAGATTCCTTTATTTGACTTTTTGATAACATTTTGCAACATTCCTCTTAATTTAACAAAATCTCTTGTATTAAAGAAATATATAACATTTAAATATTTGAAATTCTTAAATATAAATACATAAAATTAGCAATAAGCTTAAGATGTTTTTGTTTATGCTTTTTAGTAGAAACCTTCAAAATTACAAAATATTTTTTTTATTATAGAATTATTGTTTGCAAATTTTCAAAGAATATTTTTGACTTTATAAATATATATTATTTTAATTAATAAAATTAATTATTTCAACTTTTAACATAAAAATAATAACATCAATACATATTAATTATTTTTTAGTCAGTATCTTAAAGAAACCAGCTAACATTATCCAAATTTATTTAATATCATAATTAATTAACTATAAATTTTTATAAGTTTCGATGTTTATTATTGTTTTTAACCAGACCCCAATATTAATTAACGTGTACCGACTATAAATATACACATATATACAGAGAGAAGATTTCTTGATTTGTTTTCACGTTTACTTATTTCTAATTTATTAATTATAATATAATTATTTAATTTTTACATGTTTAATATAAAAGTATTACAATAGTTATTTCTTTTTATTTTTTATTATTATTTTCTTTTTTTTTTATTTCTCTCTATTTTTAATAAATATAAATTTATTTTAGATATTCATTTAATAATATTATTATATTATTATTTAATATCAAAAATATTTAAAAAATACGTACGTAACACTTATATTTACGCTGGTTATTATAATATGGTTAGATCCACATACATAAATGTCTATATTAGTTGTTATTTAGATATCTAAGATTAAACTGAGAGTATCTAAAATAGTAAAACATAATTGAAAAATTTTTCTACAATGAAAATCCTATTTAACTTAAAATTAATTACGAAAAACGACAGCATAAAGCGATATTAGCTATTTAAGTATAATATAAATCCAATTTTTAGAAATAGAAAACAAACAAAAAAATGTTTAACAATATGGTTTAACCTGTGTTACGAATAGCTTACGCATATATATTACCTTTTTTTTCCTGCCACGACTAATTCCAAATTTCAGTTTTCTAATAATTTTCCTAATTTATTTATATTTTAAATTCTATTTTAAAGTCTTTTTGTGAATTGTTTTTCTCAATTCCTTTATACCTAAATAATTAAATTAAATTTTAATTTCCATATAATATAAGATGTATAGATTTATTAGAAATGTCAAAAAAAAAATCATATTATCCGCGGATAAAATCCGCAACGGATAAAAAATAAATATTGAAAATGGATATCCACGAACAATGGGTACGGATATTTTTTATACTCGCATGTTAACGAGGCGGGTACGAGTATCATAATATCCGTACCCGTGAATATCCATACCCTCTATATTTTAATTTAAATTAAAAAAAATAAAAAAAAATTCAAATATTAACACATTTATTTTGAATGAATTATTTTTTATCAATTGATTTTAAAAAAATCTAAATTTATTTGTCAACTGTGATTCAACACTATTTAAATGAGCTATTTGTACTTTGTTTGAAATTTATAAATATCATGCATTATATTTTTATTTATAGTTAAAATTTGTTGTTAAATATTAAATTTTTCTGTTTCTAAATATCGCGGGTACATGTAGATATCCATGAATTTTAAAAAAATATGCCTGTACCCGCACGGATATGAGTAAACATACGGGACAAATATTTATCTCGCATGTATCCACACGGATATGAGTACAGGTACGAGATAAATATCTATCCCACGGGTAGGATACGGAGAAACTACTATACGTATCCTACCCGTCTATTGACATCCCTAATTTTGATCCTTATTTTTAAATATTTAGAATAAATTTTTAAACTAACTTGATCTTATTCATTTTTATTACATAATTCTCCCGTCATTCACAACCAAATTCAAAATACATTACACACTAAAGAAAAACTCCAAAATTTTCATCATAAAAGAACAAAACTAATGTTGTATGGAATTATTTTATAGAAAATACTTATACTTTAAATTTATTATAAAAAAATTTAAAATTAAATAACTTCATAAAATTAGTTTCTAAAAGAAAATATACAGTATATATATATATATATATATAATCAGTAACAATTTAAGATAGATAACTTGAATTGTATATATAATTTAGTAAAAATATTCGAGTTCTCCTTTACAGAAAATATATTATTTTATAATGCTAGTGATGTTTTCAGCTTTGATATATGCAACACGTGTAATGGTATATATTTTTAAAATTCATCATAATAATTCTTAATTTAGATTATAGTTAATATTCTTTGTACATTTAACGGTGAAGCGGTGAGTTTATTAAATTACTAAAAATAATGGAAGTGGTGAGTTTAAATAGTTATTTTTATCATTACATACAAGATTCTAATAACTTTAAACTAAAAGTATGCACTATTATAGTGTTTTGAACTAAACTTTTCTAAATAAAAATTTAGTTATATGAGATATTTACAATTTTTTTTTGTCTCCAACTAAAGTAATATAAATTGATAATTATTTCTTCAAAACCAAATTAAATTGAAATACTTGTACGACTCATTGTCCTTTTGCAAAATTATGGCATTTGCATGAGGGATGAAATATAAGAGATAGAGAAGAAAACACGTGGCAATATTGGGTACTCAAAGCAACAAGTGGATCACATGCTCCCACTTATTTCTCTGTCTATTTCATGTCGGAAATGATATTGCAACAAAATAATTAGACAAGATTTTGAAGATACACGTACACGATTGGTTTCTTTGAAAACTAAAACGGAAAATTTAATTGGAGAGAGAAAGAGAGAAAGGAAAAAAGGAAGGAAGGGAGAAGTGAAACAAAGAGAGAAAGCAAGTGCTTCTCGCCGGAGTAATCGGATTCAGAGATCCACGTACATGAAGTTCTCGCCGGCAACCATTTCGCCGTCCACACCGGAGGTCACTCACACTATTCTCATACATTATCATTCATCTAGACCGTTGCATTCAGAGTTAGGAGTGGGTTTGCGGAAATTGCGGCCACCTTCCGTCGTCGACGGCAAGGAACAATATCCCTTATTGAAATTGTATGTAGGACATTATCTGTTATGATAATGTCTATTATGATATTTAAATTTTGTAACCAAGTGGAAGTGCAATTAGAAATTTGCATCACTGCTCCCCACAAATAAGTGGTTGACTCCCTAGTTTGTGGTTATTCTGATTATTTTTCCAATTGGCAATGAACAAAGCAACCACTTAAGTCAATGCATATTTGATGATGGAAAATTATTTCAAGTGAATTATTAAAGTGAACCAAAATGCGATTTAAAATTAACTATTAAAGAAATATGAACCCTCAAAACGTAATAACCAACATCAGTCCCCACATATTCATGCGTGACTCCCCACAAATGCATTTGTCACTCCCCACTTAAGACAACCAACAACTTTATTTGATCTGCAACCTATAATGACAAAGTTTGACGTTACTCCCCACATTCGTATGACTTACTCCCCACATTTGTTTCAGTTGCTTTTTTAGCCTATTCTGCAGTGAGACAAACCAACCACTTTAGTGCATGCAGTTTTAATGATGGAAAGGACTTTATGAGTGAGTGAATGGATGATGAATGATCAAAATAGAAAATTTAAATAAAGTTTATCAAAATCTGCAACCAATAATCATAAAGTTCGACGCAACTGCCCACATACGTATGAGTAACTCCCCACTTTTCATACAGTTGTTTATTTTGGCTATTGTGAGGTTAGACTACTACCCAATTCATTGAATGGGGATTAGATGATGGAAATGACTTTGTCTGTCAGTGAATGAATGATGAATGATCCAAACACGAAATTTAAATTAACTATATTGAAATTTGCAACGTTTGAAAATAAAGTTTAACGTAACTCCCCATAAACGTATGATTTACTCCTCACTTTTGTTTGAGTTGCATTTTTAGCCTATTGTGCAGTTAGACAAACCAGTTGCTTCAGTGCATGCATTTTTAATGATGGAAAGGACTCTGTGAGTGAGTGAATGAATGATGAATGATCGAAATAGAAAATTTAAATAAAGTTTATCAAAATCTGCAACCAATAATCATAAAGTCCGACGTAACTCCCCACATACGTATGAGTAACTCCACACTTTTCACACAGTTGTTTATTTTGGCTATTGTGAGGTTAGACTACCACCCAATTCATTGAATGAGGATTGAATGATGGAAAGGAATTTATGTGTGAGTGAATGAATGACGAATGATCCAAACACGAAATTTTAGTTAATTATATTGAAATCTGCAACTTTTAAAAATAAAGTTTGACGTAACTCCCCACATACGTATAACTTACTCCCCACTTTTGTTTGAGTTGCGTTTTTAGTCTATTGTGCAGTTAGACAAACCAGCCGCTTCAGTGCATGCAGTTTTAATGATGGAAAGGACTTTGTGAGTGAGTGAATGAATGATGAATGATCGAAATAGGAAATTTAAATAAAGTTTATAAAAATCTGCAACCAATAATCATAAAGTCCGACGTAAATTCCCACATACGTATGAGTAACTCCTCACTTTTCATACAGTTGTTTATTTTGGCTATTGTGAGGTTAGACTACCACCCAATTCATTGAATGAGGATTGGATGATGGAAAGGACTTTGTCTGTCAGTGAATGAATGATGAATGATCCAAACACGAAATTTAAATTAACTATATTGAAATCTGCAACGTTTGAAAACAAAGTTTGACGTAACTCCCCACATACGTATGACTTACTCCCCACTTTTGTTTGAGTTGTGTTTTTAGCTTATTGTGCAATTAGACAAACTAGCTTTAATGATAGAAAAGACTTTGTGAGTGAGTGAATGAAAGATCAAAATAAGAAAATTAAATAAAGTTTATCAAAATCTGTAATCAATAATCATAAACTCCGATGTAACTCCCCACTTTTCATACAGTTGTTTATTTTGGCTATTATGAGAATGAAATCCTTGCCGACGAAAACTTCATATACGTGGGTCTGTGAATCTGGTTACTCCGGCGACAAACACTTACTTTCTCTCTCTGTTTCACTTCTCCCTTTCTTCCTTTTTCCCTTTCTCTCTTTCTCTCTCCAATTAACTTTGCCAAATTTTCAAAGAAACCAACCCCATACGTGTATTGTCAAAATCTTGCAGATTATTTTGTTGAAATATCGTTTACGAAATAAATATTTTGGGTTCCACACAAAAAGTTTTTGTCTTCATTTCCACTTCAAGCTGGTATTTTTATGTGGCACCGGGCCTCAAGAAGCTGCAACTAATTGCATAGTGCATTGTGTGGAATACCCTTTTCGGGGAGGAAGAATTTGTGTCCATGGAGAAAAACAATTTTGATTACAGTCCTTTGCTTTCTCCTCGTGGTGATGAAACTGCAAGCAAGACACTATCATCTTCTCTTGCGTCAGCTACTAAATGGACTCTCAAGTTTTTTATCTCCGTCATCTTTGTTTTGTGGACAGCTTTATTTTTTTTCAACCTGCAAAGCCTGTGCATAACTTGTTTTCAAAATGGTATGAGCTCAGCCGTAATACTCCTTTTGGAATCACAGGTTAGTTTATCTTTTCTTTTTCTTTTCTTTTTTCACCTTTTGTGTGGCGGGAGTTCAAAGCTAACAATGTGTTTTGTTTTCCAGGAAGCATCTTTTTGGTGTTCACTGCCCCATTACTCATAATTGCATTTCTTGCCATTGCGCACCTAAATCTTACTGGGGAGGATCAACTTCAAGGGTATGTGGTTTCCTGAAACGTTTCTATCTTTGTGATGAATTTCTTCATCACCATAGCATGATTCTAAATGCGGTCACGGTTTTTGTCACATCCTTGCTATTTTGAAAAATTGTGGCACAATGAGATCACAATCGCAGTTGCAGTTACTTTTGATGATGTGACAGAAGTTGCAATTTTGAAACCTTGATTTAGAGTATATGTTGTACTTTGTTTGTTATTGCAGAAAGAAGAGTTCCAAACTTCCTAGGTTCCGCCTATGGACATTTCCTTGCTTATCAGAGGACCATTTGGGGTTGTTTCTGCCACAGAATTCGTTGGGATTGTCCTGTTTTTGCTGTATGTTTTCTGGGCTACTTATGCTTATAGTGTGCAGGCCCTTGGAATGATCTCTGAATCTGATCTGTCCTCCTTTAGAGAGAAGAGGTATAACAGTCTTGTGCCTTCATTTATCTTCTGTATTTGGGTTCTGCAGACTGAGTTTTTAATGAGATGATAGATGCTAGTAGCACATTCTCATTAGCTGAATGATGCTCCGACACGCCTCATAGATGGCGTGTCTCGTGTTCATTGGACACCGATACTCGTATGATACTTGTAAGATACACTATGTCTAATTTGAAATATACCTTTATATCTTTCATATGATTTTGACAATTAAAATAAGGAACAAATCTTATATTATCACTACTTTTCGCATGTTGGACATTAGATAGATAGATTAGATTCATTTTTGTGTTAGTTGACAATGTGTTAGTTGACAGTTTCAAACTTAACATGTATATATACGTTGTGTCCCGTGTCCTATATTTTTTCAATTAGCCGTATCTTCGTATCCGTGTTGTATCTGTACCCGTTTCCATTTCCGTATCCGTATTCAGACTGAAATTGATTTGAAATCATTAAAATTTGTGGGTTTCGCTTCATACTTCCTTGGTTTTGGTAGTTTTAAATAAATTTTAAAGAGTGTATTAGAAAGACTCAGAGTGTATATTGCTAGTACTTCTGAAATCTGAAAACGAAATTATTTTCTTTGTTGAAGACTTCCTAGTTTTCCCCTTTGTTGTTGGAGTACTAATTCTTTACGAATTGGGATTGTTTGGTGGATTATTTTTGTTATCTTTCTGCTGTGCCTTCAAAATACACCGATAGACACTTAGTTTGATATTTTAAAATATGTTAAAAAAAATTTAGTATATCAACATCAATATAATTTTTATGCTTAACAAAGGATAATACACAAAAAAACCCAAAAGAGAATTTATGCTCTTTTTTTTCTTATACTTATCTTTCAAGATTTATTTTGGGATTCTTCAATACATATTTCTAAATCAGCGTTTAATTGGTTCTCGAAAAAAAAGTCTACCATGAAACTAATAAAAAGGGGGAAATGTAATTAAAATCCCTGGTCCAATAAACCCCAGAGAATCTATTGAGGTTTTAGAAGGTATACAAGAATATCTCAGCCAAGTTTGGTACTGTGTAGATTACTATAGCGATATGAAACTTTTGTGTCCCAACAAATGTACAATTGGAGTGATGAAATGTCAATCTAAATTACGTGTCTTGACATGGAATCCATATATTGTCTCATGGTCATGCTTAAAATGGAATCCCTTTAAGAACTTTTGGCTTAGAAATTTTACAATGTTCATGTAGATTTAAGAACGATGAACATGACAAAGCTGTTTCCCTTGATTCTTTTCAGCATATTCATGATCAAAATTATGGGACTTCGAACCGGCGCGATTGGATTAATGTGTTTGGCATTCCTATTTGTCCCGGTTTCAAGGGGATCTGTTCTTCTCCGCTATATAGATATCCCTTTTGGACATGCCACAAGATATCATGTATGGCTGGGACACCTCACGATGGTGATGTTTACTATCCATGGACTTCTCTATGTCATTGCTTGGGCAATGGAAGGCCTCCTTGTACAAAAAGTGAGTCCTCTTTAATGGATTTATTTTCTGAAGATAGTTTATACTCACTGAATTTGAATTTACAGGACAAACAAAAGTGCTATTTTTGAACTCCCTTTGTGTTTTATTCGTTTATTGTATATTTGGTATAATGATACAGGTCTTGATTGCTGAATGAATCTGATTTTAATGAACTGATGTAAACGAAGCATTGAATACTTTGAACAAGGCCCAATTGCTTTTAAAGAAAAGAAAAACAAGCAGTAATGATGCATTCTTGAAAAATAATATTGGCTATCAATGGATGATTTTGTGCTGAATTGATAATCTTCTATTTACTTTTGTGATTTCATTTTTTACTTATTTATCAAAAGGGAACCTTCCAAACTTATAACGTGTATTTTGTAAATTGTGTTTTTAATCACGCATGTAAATTCTTAATTTATAATCACTTAAAGTATAATATAGGAAAACATACTGATGAGAATATCTCTAATTATCAATTGTAAATATTTCCCTAATTACTGACATATCAAATCATACCAAAAATAGAGTTGAAACATCTGAACCAAGCTGAACCAAGCACAAGGAGATCGCATCTAGCTTTCTTCGTGCTATAGACAAGACATGAGTCACCGGAGACTATTAAACTAGGTAGTTGATGTTAGGTTTACATCCACATAAACCCAAAACTTTAAGACAATGGAGTACTTTACTTTCTTATTTTTAGCTAATGTAAGACTTAGACTCATTTGAATTTCATGGGTTTATGGGCCTTTATTCTTATATAGTGCTCTACTTTCTCATTTCTAGCCAATGTGAGACTTAGACTCACACTTGGATTCTCAACGGTTGATCCATGTACTTTCTTTGTACAACTCACCATGTGAAAAGGCATTTTTGATGGTCAACGGGTTAAGAGTCCAACTATGGATGGCGGTCATGGCAAGAAAAAAATGCAGACAAAGGTTATTTTTTCGCAATGGTGGGAGATGGAAACTTCAATGGATTTTGCTAGTTGGAGGAAGAAGGATTCAATGATGGTGAACGGAGGATCGTAAGGGCTGCATGAGCAGAGCTACATTTTTCCAAAGAGATCTTATCTTGATTCACAATTCATCCAACTTAAATGGTTTTTGCCCCTTAGAAAAAAAACAATTCTTCCATGTAAACTAAGAAGGAAAATGAACTAAAGATTGACCTTCATAGCTGTTTGCATTTAGGTTTCTCAACTATTGGTGCAGAAGTATATCATAACACAAGCCATTGCACTCCTTTTGTGTTGTTCTTTTATTTTGCTTATGCCTTACCAAAATGTCTATAATGCTATCCTAATTTCCTCTTAGGTTTGGTAGTTGTTGATTAGTGGTGAAGTGACATCCTTTATTTCTTTATGCATGATCTTTAGAGAAATTATGGTTTATAAACATTAAAATCTAATTTTACTTTACTAGTTCAAGCTTTATCTTGAATACATTGGCATAATCATGCTAACTATTTCCATGCATAATCTGATCCCCTTTGCAGTTAGTAGAATGGAAAGATATTGGTGTAGCCAATCTCCCAGGAGTTATTAGCCTTCTAGCCGGTTTGTTAATGTGGGTGACCTCTCTTCCTGGAGTGCGAACATGGAACTTTGAGTTGTTCTTCTACACTCATCAATTATACGTAGTCTTTGTTGTCTTTTTGGCCTTGCATGTTGGTGACTTTGTTTTCACTATGACTGCTGGTGGAATATTTCTCTTTCTGCTTGATCGGTTTCTGAGGTTCTGCCAATCACGAAGGAAAGTCAATGTAATCTCTTCAAGATGCCTTCCATGTGGCACTGTGGAATTGGTTCTTTCAAAACCTCAAAGTAATTACATACTTACCATAGTATTTCTGTGCACATAATTTTGTACCATAACCTGTCCACTGACAATAAACCTTTTCAAAATGTTGTAGATTTGAGGTACAATGCTCTAAGTTTCATTTTCGTTCAAGTCCGGGAACTATCATGGCTGCAGTGGCATCTATTCACTGTTTCTTCTAGCCCTTTGGATGGGAAGCATCACCTTGCTGTTCTTATAAAGGTTCTTGGCAAATGGACGGAGAAGCTGAGACAAAAGATTACTGATACTGATGCACAAAAAGATTTATCAGTCATAACAACTTCAGTGGAGGGACCATATGGGCACGAAGTACCATACCATTTAATGTGAGTGGCTACATTACATGCCAATCTTTTTGTTCTGCTCACATAATAAATGATGGAAACCATGATTTAGTCTTTGTTCCTTACTATGCATGGAGTTTCAGACCAAATAAGATTTTAGACTAAGTTATGTTTTTGTTCTTCGCTTCTTCAGCTAATGAAATGACTACCATTTTGTTCTTAGGTACGAAAATCTTATATTAGTGGCTGGTGGTATTGGACTTTCACCCTTCATTGCTATACTGAGTGACATTCTCCACCGTGTTAGGGAGGGGAAACCCTGTCAACCGAGAAATATTTTACTAGTTTGGGCAGTGAAAAATTCAAATGAGCTTCCACTTCTCTCAACCATTGACATGGAAACAATTTGTCCATCCTTTTCAGATAAAGTAAACATTAATATTCGTATTTATGTCACTAGAGAATCAGATCCTCCTTTGGTGAGTCTACATTTCTTTATACAAATTTGTACTTTCTTCTGATGCTGCTTTGTTATCATTTACACTTTTTTTTTTTCTTCACTAAACTGTATTTGATTTCTATTATCTGCAGGAAGAGGTGTACACTCACAAACCAATAAAATCTTCATTCTGCCCTATGGCTAGTGATTATGGCATGTCTGTTCTGGTTGGCACAGGGGACAATTTCTGGTCTGGACTTTATGTGATCTCATCTACAGTTGGCTTTGTGATATTGCTGACTTTGTTGTATGTTTACTACATAACCCCATTTCACATAGAGATATGGTGGCACAAGGGACTACTATATGTGATATGCATGGTTGCAAGTGTTGTTATCTTTGGAGGTTCAGTGGTTGTATTGTGGCACAATTGGGAAAAGCAAAGTTATTTGAAAGATAAGTCCAATAATGAAAATGTTGATGATAAGATTCACCAAAATGGCTCTTTGGCTCCCAAGGATCAAAGTGAAGACAGTGTTGAAAAGTCAACTGTTGTTACCTATGGTTCCAGGCCAGACTTCAAAGGTATGTCTTTATGAACATAATTTTTCAACAAAACTAATATGTGTTGTTGTATTGTATGATCTAGGTTAAAGTTTCATCCGGACAATCTGCATAATAAAACATTCAATTAAACATCATTGTATTTTAGTGAAGTGAAACTCTAAATCTAACCAAATATTTACTACCTATAGTTACTAATCTGGATACATATGCATTGCAGAAATCTATGAATCAAGTTCCAAGAAGTGGGGCCTTGTTGATGTGGGTGTCATAGTTTGCGGCCCTTCAACACTTCGGACAAGTGTTGCTGAAGAAATCAGGTCACACAGCATGACAAGACAACGCCATGATTCCATCTTCCATTTCCACAACCATGGCTTTGATCTCTAGCTCCCCAAAAGGAAGATGGAAGACAACATTAGCTATTTAAGTATAATATAAATCCATTTTTTAGAAATAAAAAACAAACAGAAAAATGTTTAACCTGTGTTACGAATAGCTTACGCATATATATTACCTTTTTTTTTTCCTGCCACGACTAATTCCAAATTTCAGTTTTCTTATAATTTTCCTAATTTATTTGTATTTTAAATTTTATTGTAAAGTCTTTTTGTCAATTATTTTTCCTAATTCCTTTATACTTAAATAATTAAATTAAATTTTAATTTATATATAATATAAGATGTATGGTTTAGATCAGGATATCAAAAAAAATCCGTACTTATGGGTATTTGTGGATAAAATTTGCAACCAATAGAAAATTGACATTGAAAATAGATACTCATGGATAACGGGTACGTGTTATACCCGCATGTTAACGAGGCGGGTACGAGTATCATAGTATTCGTGTCCGTGGATATTCATACCCTATATATATTCTAAGTTAAATTAAAAAAAAAATAAAAAAAATAATTAAAATATTGACACATTTATTTTGAATGAATTATTTTTGGGTTAAATATGTTTTTGGTCCCTCAAGTTTCAGCGAAATTTGGAATTAGTCCCTCATCAAAACTTTTGACCAATTTAGTCTTTCATCTTTTAAAATGCATGAATTTAGTCTTTTTAATCAAATTTTATTAAGTTTATCTGGCGTTTCAAGCGCATTTCATGATAGTATTTAAATTATTTACACTGTTTGACACATTTTTGCTTTAATGTTAACTTAAATACTATCATGAAATGTACTTGAAACGTCAGATAAACTTAATAAAATTTGGTTAAAAGGACTAAATTTACACATTTTGAAAGATGAAGGACTAAATTGGTATAAAGTTTTGATGAGGGACTAATTCCAAAATTCACTGAAACTTGAGGGACCAAAAACATATTTAACCCATTATTTTTTATCAATTGGTTTTAAAACATCCCTATTTATTTGTAGACTATCATTCAACACTAATTAAATGAGTTATTTGTACTTTGTTTAAAATTTATAAATTTGATGCATTGTATTTTGATTAATTTATAGTTAAAATTTATTGTTAAATATTAAATTTTTTCTTTTTATAAATATCAGTGGTACCTATGGATATCCGTACGGGTACGAGCGAATATTTATCACGCGAGTAAGGTACGTGAGAGCTATTACTATACCCCGTTGACATCTATAGTTTTGATCCTTTAGTTTTTTATTTTATTTTTAAATATTTAAAATAAATTTTAAAACTAACTTAATCTTATTCATTTTTATTACACAATTCTAAATATTAAAAATTTTATACAACTTTCGTTTATAAATTTTTATCCACGCAAACAAAAAATTAAATAATAAAATAAATATTAGTTAACTCTTGTGGACTATTTGGAGAAAAGATTGAACAGGATATCATAATTCTCCCGTCATTCACTCAAGTGTTATCAACCAAATCCAAAATACATTACACACTAAACAAAAACTCCAAAATTTTCATCATAAAAGAACAAAACTAATGTTGTATGGATTTATTTTACAGAAAATACTTATACTTTAAATTTATTATAAATAAATTTAAAATTAAATAACTTCATAAAATTAGTTTCTAAAAGAAAATATACGGTATATATAATCAATAACAATTTATATATATATATATATATATATATAATCAATAACAATTTGAGATAGATAACTTGAATTGTATATATAATTTAGTAAAAATATTCGAGTTCTCCTTTACAAAAAATATATTATTTTATAATGCTAGTGATGTTTTCAGCTTTGATATATGCAACACGTGTAATGGTATATATTTTTAAAATTCGTCATAATAATTCTTAATTTAGAATATAGTTAATATTCTTTGTACATTTAGCGGTGAAGCGGTGAGTTTATTAAATTACTAACAATAATGGAAGTGGTGAGTTTAAATAGTTATTTTTAGGGTTAAATATGTTTTTGGTCCCTCAAGTTTTAGCGAAATTTGGAATTAGTCCCTCATCAAAACTTTTGACCAATTTAGTCCTTCATCTTTCAAAATGGGTGAATTTAGTCCTTTTAACCAAATTTTGTTAAGTTTATCTGACGTTTCAAGCGCATTTCATGATAGTATTTAAGTTAACATTGAAGCAAAAATGTGTCAAACAGTATAAATAATTTAAATACTATCATGAAATGCGCTTGAAATGTCAGATAAACTTAACAAAATTTGGTTAAAAGGACTAAATTCATATATTTTGGAAGATGAAGGACTAAATTGGTCAAAAGTTTTGATGAGGGACTAAACTCAAATTTCGCTCAAACTTGAAGGACCAAAAACATATTTAACCCTTATTTTTATCGTTACATACAAGATTATAATAACTTTAAACTAAAAGTATGCACTATTATAGTGTTTTGAACTAAACTTTTCTAAATAAAACTTTAGTTATATGAGATGTTTACAATTTTTTTTTTATCTCCAACTAAAGTAATATAAATTAATAATTATTTCTTCAAAACCAAATTAAATTGAAATACTTGTATGACTCATTGTCCTTTTGCAAAATTGTGGCATTTGCATGAGGAATGAAATATAAGAGATAGAGAAGAAAACACGTGGCAATATTGGGTACTCAAAGCAACAAGTGGATCACATGCTCCCACTTATTTCTCTGTCTATTTCACATTATGTCTCTATTTCTTATTTATTTGCAGCCTTACACAAATATATTAAAAAAAATCCAATTTCCTATTTATTTTTTATTTTTATTTTTAATTCACTGTAATTCTGGGCGAGAAAAACAAGGCGAAACATTTATGTGTCTGTCTATTTGAGACAAAGGGGTTTCCTCTGACCACTACACAATAAAAAAGGTTTTGGTTTTTCATTCTGTAAAAATATTTTACTACTTTTTTGTTCAAAAGTTATTTTAACACTAGATATATAAATATTATCTGTTCATTTCACAAGCAATTTAAAAAATTATATATTATTTTCAATAAACTATTTTAATAATAATACATCTTAATCCCCTGCATAAGATGTTATTATCAGGAATGTTCCAGACCTTGAAAGTGCGTGGATCATATTGTCTCTACCTAAATAAAAAGAGTGGAAACAAATTAATTCATATCGAAAATTTGATAAAAATAACAATATTACATTATACTCATAAGAAAACAAAAACACAAACACTTTATGAACTTCTTCCTCAGTTTCTTTCTACACAATTTTATATAATAATCCTGATAAAATTAAACATATGAACACAAAATAAATAAAATAGTAATATTTTAAAAGTTTAATGATTCTTCTGGTATATGTTTTTCTTTAAAAAGTCAAATTAGTCTTTTATTTTTTTTTAATTTTGTATTGATTTTGATTTTTGAAAAATTAATGTAATTTAATTTTTTATTTAATATTTTAAAATAAATTAATAGTTTATTTTGTTGGTGTAATTTGCTTATTCTTAATATCAATTCTAATAAAATATTCTTAATCAATTCAAAGAGTTTAATCAAAACATAAACTTTTAAAATACATAATAATTAGACTCAAAAAACTAGAGAATATATAGACTGAAAAAAATAATTAAACAATTTTAAAATAGAAATAACAGAAAGTTAAAGACAATAGAATTCAGAAAAGAGAAAATTGTAGTTTTAAGCCATTTCTTCTAAGGCTCTACATGCATGGCCCCAGAGAGAATACAAGAAAAGAACAAGTGTGTCGATGTTAATGTTGATGCTGATGACCTGAAATATGATGTCCCATTCTTGTCCCATTCTTGTTCCTCTCTTCAAACCATAATTGTACTGGTAATGTGTGAAATCTACATTTCTACTCCACCACATATGGTCTATCTCAAACTCTTGAAAAATTCATTTGGGTGGCTCTAAGTTGCTCAGTAAATAAATATTTTGGGTTCCACACAAAAAGTTTTTGTCTTCATTTCCACTTCAAGCTGGTATTTTTATGTGGCACTGGGCCTCAAGAAGCTGCAACTAATTGCATTAGTGAATTGTGTGGAATACCCTTTTCGGGGAGGAAGAATTTGTGTCCATGGAGAAAAACAATTTTGATTACAGTCCTTTGCTTTCTCCTCGTGGTGATGAAACTGCAAGCAAGACACTATCATCTTCTCTTGTGTCAGCTACTAAATGGACTCTCAAGTTTTTTATCTCCGTCATCTTTGTTTTGTGGACAGCTTTTATTTTTTTTCAACCTGCAAAGCCTGTGAATACCTTGTTTTCAAAATGGTATGAGCTCAGCCGTAACACTCCTTTTGGAATCACAGGTTAGTTTATCTTTTCTTTTTCTTTTTTTTTTCACCTTTTGTGTGGCGTGAGTTCAAAGCTAACAATGTGTTCTGTTTTCCAGGAAGCATCTTTTTGGTGTTCACTGCCCCATTACTCATAATTGCATTTCTTGCCATTGCGCACCTAAATCTTACTGGGGAGAATCAGCTTCAAGGGTATGTGATTTCCTGAAACGCTTCTATCTTTGTGATGAATTTCTTCATCACCATAGCATGATTCTAAATGCGGTCACGGTTTTTGTCACATCCTTGCTATTTTGAAAAATTGTGGCACAATGAGATCACAATTGCAGTTGCAGTTACTTTTGAAACCTTGATTTAGAGTATATGTTGTACTTTGTTTGTTATTGCAGAAAGAAGAGTTCCAAACTTCCTAGGTTCCGCCTATGGACATTTCCTGTGCTTATCAGAGGACCATTTGGGGTTGTTTCTGCCACAGAATTCGTTGGGATTGTCCTGTTTTTGCTGTATGTTTTCTGGGCTACTTATGCTTATAGTGTGCAGGCCCTTGGAATGATCTCTGAATCTGATCTGTCATCCTTTAGAGAGAAGAGGTATAACAGTCTTGTGCCTTCATTTATCTTCTGTATTTGGGTTCTGCAGACTGAGTTTTTTAGTGAGATGATAAATGCTAGTACCACATTATTATTAGCTGAAATTGATTTGAAATCATTAAAATTTGTGTGTTTCGCTTCATACTTAATCATCCTTGGTTTTGGTAGTTTTAAATAAATTTTAAAGTGTATTAGAAAGACTGGCGGTGTATATTGCTAGTACTTCTGAAAATGAAATTATTTTCTTGTTGAAGACTTCCTAGTTTTGCCCTTTGTTGTTGGAGTACTAATTCTTTACGAATTGAGATTGTCTGTTGGATTATTTTTGTTATCTTTCTGCTGTGCTTTCAATATACACACATAGATACTTATTTTGATACCTTAAAATATGTTAAAAAAAATTAGTATATCAACATCAATATATTAATGCTTAACAGAAGATAACATCAAAAAAATCCAACAGAGAATTTATGTTCTTTTGTTTTTTATACTTATCTTTCAAGATTTATTTTGGGATTCTTCAATACATATTTCTCAATCAGTGTTTAATTGGTTCTTGAAAAAAAGTCTACCATGAAACTAATAAAAAGGGGGAAATGTAATTAAAATCCCTGGTCCAATAAACCCCAGAGAATCTATTGAGGTTTTAGAAGGTATACAAGAATATGTCAGCCAAGTTTGGTACTGTGTAGATTACTATAGCGATATGAAACTTTTGTGTCCCAACAAATGTACAATTGGAGTGATGAAATGTCAATCTAAATTACGTGTCTTGACATGGAATCCATATATTGTCTCATGGTCATGCTTAAAATGGAATCCCTTTAAGAACTTTTGGCTTAGAAATTTTACAATGTTCATGTAGATTTAAGAACGATGAACATGACAAAGCTGTTTCCCTTGATTCTTTTCAGCATATTCATGATCAAAATTATGGGACTTCGAACCGGCGCGATTGGATTAATGTGTTTGGCATTCCTATTTGTCCCGGTTTCAAGGGGATCTGTTCTTCTCCGCTATATAGATATCCCTTTTGGACATGCCACAAGATATCATGTATGGCTGGGACACCTCACGATGGTGATGTTTACTATCCATGGACTTCTCTATGTCATTGCTTGGGCAATGGAAGGCCTCCTTGTACAAAAAGTGAGTCCTCTTTAATGGATTTATTTTCTGAAGATAGTTTATACTCACTGAATTTGAATTTACAGGACAAACAAAAGTGCTATTTTTGAACTCCCTTTGTGTTTTATTCGTTTATTGTATATTTGGTATAATGATACAGGTCTTGATTGCTGAATGAATCTGATTTTAATGAACTGATGTAAACGAAGCATTGAATACTTTGAACAAGGCCCAATTGCTTTTAAAGAAAAGAAAAACAAGCAGTAATGATGCATTCTTGAAAAATAATATTGGCTATCAATGGATGATTTTGTGCTGAATTGATAATCTTCTATTTACTTTTGTGATTTCATTTTTTACTTATTAATCAAAAGGGAACCTTCCAAACTAATAACGTGTATTTTGTAAATTGTGTTTTTAATCATACATGTAAATTCTTAATTTATAATCACTCAAAGTATAATACAGGAAAACATACCCTAATTACTGAGATATCAAATCATACCAAAAATAGAGTTGAAACGGTTGAACCAAGCACAAGAAATATAGTGTTCTACTTTCTCATTTCTAGCAAATGTGGGACTTAGACTCACTTGGATTTCACCAAAACCTCAAAGCAATGGGTTTATGGGTCTTTATTCTTATATAGTGCTCTACTTTCTCATTTCTAGCCAATGTGAAACTTAGATTCACTTGGATTCCTAGCCATTGATTCATGTACTTTCTTTGTACAACTCACCATGTGAAAAGGCATTTTTGATGGCGAATGGGTGAAGAGTCCAACTATGGATGGTGGTCATGGCAAGAAAAATGCAGACAAAGGTTATTTTTTCAATTTGGTGGGAGATGGAAACTTCAATGGATTTTGCTAGTTGGAGAAAGAAGGATTGAATGATGGTGAATGAAGGATCACAGCGGCCGCATGAGCAGCGCTACATTTTTCCTAAGAGATCTTATCTTGATTCACAATTCATCCAACTTTAATGGTTTTTGTCCCTTAGAAAAGAATAATTCGTCCATGTAAACTAAGAAGGAAAATAAACTAAATATTGACCTTCATAGCTGTTTGCATTTAGGTTTCTCAACTATAGGTGCAGAAGTATATTATAACACAAGCCATTGCACTCCTTTTGTCTTGTTCTTTTATTTTGCTTATGCCTTACCAAAATGTCTATAATGCTATCCTAATTTCCTCTTAGGTTTGGTAGTTGTTGATTAGTGGTAAAGTGACATCCTTTATTTCTTTATGCATGATCTTTAGAGAAATTATGGTTTATAAACATTAAAATCTAATTTTACTTTACTAGTTCAAGCTTTATCTTGAATACATTGGCATAATCATGCTAACTATTTCCATGCATAATCTGATCCCCTTTGCAGTTAGTAGAATGGAAAGATATTGGTGTAGCCAATCTCCCAGGAGTTATTAGCCTTCTAGCCGGTTTGTTAATGTGGGTGACCTCTCTTCCTGGAGTGCGAACATGGAACTTTGAGTTGTTCTTCTACACTCATCAATTATACGTAGTCTTTGTTGTCTTTTTGGCCTTGCATGTTGGTGACTTTGTTTTCACTATGACTGCTGGTGGAATATTTCTCTTTCTGCTTGATCGGTTTCTGAGGTTCTGCCAATCACGAAGGAAAGTCAATGTAATCTCTTCAAGATGCCTTCCATGTGGCACTGTGGAATTGGTTCTTTCAAAACCTCAAAGTAATTACATACTTACCATAGTATTTCTGTGCACATAATTTTGTACCATAACCTGTCCACTGACAATAAACCTTTTCAAAATGTTGTAGATTTGAGGTACAATGCTCTAAGTTTCATTTTCGTTCAAGTCCGGGAACTATCATGGCTGCAGTGGCATCTATTCACTGTTTCTTCTAGCCCTTTGGATGGGAAGCATCACCTTGCTGTTCTTATAAAGGTTCTTGGCAAATGGACGGAGAAGCTGAGACAAAAGATTACTGATACTGATGCACAAAAAGATTTATCAGTCATAACAACTTCAGTGGAGGGACCATATGGGCACGAAGTACCATACCATTTAATGTGAGTGGCTACATTACATGCCAATCTTTTTGTTCTGCTCACATAATAAATGATGGAAACCATGATTTAGTCTTTGTTCCTTACTATGCATGGAGTTTCAGACCAAATAAGATTTTAGACTAAGTTATGTTTTTGTTCTTCGCTTCTTCAGCTAATGAAATGACTACCATTTTGTTCTTAGGTACGAAAATCTTATATTAGTGGCTGGTGGTATTGGACTTTCACCCTTCATTGCTATACTGAGTGACATTCTCCACCGTGTTAGGGAGGGGAAACCCTGTCAACCGAGAAATATTTTACTAGTTTGGGCAGTGAAAAATTCAAATGAGCTTCCACTTCTCTCAACCATTGACATGGAAACAATTTGTCCATCCTTTTCAGATAAAGTAAACATTGATATTCGTATTTATGTCACTAGAGAATCAGATCCTCCATTGGTGAGTCTACATTTCTTCATACAAATTTGTACTTTCTTCTGATGCTGCTTTGTTATCATTTACACATTTTTTTTCTTCACTAAACTGTATTTGATTTCTATTATCTGCAGGAAGAGGGGTACACTCACAAACCAATAAAATCTTCATTCTGCCCTATGGCTAGTGATTATGGCATGTCTGTTCTGGTTGGCACAGGGGACAATTTCTGGTCTGGACTTTATGTTATCTCATCTACAGTTGGCTTTGTGATATTGCTGACTTTGTTGTATGTTTACTACATAACCCCATTTCACATAGAGATATGGTGGTACAAGGGACTACTATATGTGATATGCATGGTTGCAAGTGTTGTTATCTTTGGTGGTTCAGTGGTTGTACTATGGCACAATTGGGAAAAGCAGAGTTATTTGAAAGATAAGTCCAATGATGAAAATGTTGATGATAAGATTCACCAAAATGGCTCTTTGGCTCCCAAGGATCAAAGTCAAGACAGTGTTGAAAAGTCAACTGTTGTTACCTATGGTTCCAGGCCAGACTTCAAAGGTATGTCTTTATGAACATAATTTTTCAACAAAACTAAGATGTGTTGTTGTATTGTATATCATCCGGACAATCTGCATAATAAAACATTCAATTAAACATCATTGTATTTTAGTGAAGTGAAACTCTAAATCTAACCAAATATTTACTACCTATAGTTACTAATCTGGATACACATGCATTGCAGAAATCTATGAATCAAGTTCAAATAAGTGGGGCCTTGTTGATGTGGGTGTCATAGTTTGTGGCCCTTCAACACTTCAGACAAGTGTTGCTGAAGAAATCAGGTCACACAGCATGACAAGACAACGCCATGATTCCATCTTCCATTTCCACAGCCATAGCTTTGATCTCTAGCTCCCCAAAAGGAAGATGGAAGACACACATATACATACATAAAATATATCTCTATATATATATATATATATATATATATATATATATATATATATATATTCTCTCAT
>Ga0214544_1002249_pt1 | contig 40701 bp, 19 predicted proteins | sample CNSS3metaG_FD_160074 | JGI IMG/M metagenome (GOLD analysis project Ga0214544, IMG submission 160074) | Root nodule microbial communities from cowpea collected in UCLA plant growth center, Los Angeles, California, USA - CNSS3 | ecosystem: Host-associated > Plants > Roots > Nodule | place: USA...
GCTGCACTAACACACCTCAAAATATCCAAAGAACATTTATGCAACTAAAAAGCTATTTTTAACATGTTTTTGTATCTCATGCTCAATAAACCCAATTATAGGAAATCTCAATTAAATCAATCTTTAAACACATCAATTCAATTAAATACCCATAATTAAACACTGAATGAGGGCAAAAATACGCACTCATCAATACCGCTTGATGAGTCTCATTGGATGTGATGGCTGCAACGAGGAGGCTCGATGGAGTATTTGAGCAGAAGCAATTGAAGATTAGTGACTTAGGAAGTGGTGGATTGAATGATGGTGGAAAAAATCTAAAGAGGTAAGGTCAACTTTAATAGAGGAAGGCTAGAGGAGATTCTAAATGAATGCTCTAGCTAGGTGAATCTCAAAGAATGTTTGGGGAAAAAATCTCAACAGCATAACATTGCACATTCAAGAGTGTCTTATAAGAGGAAGGGAGGCTCTCATTTATAATAGAAAGCAAGCTCCCAAGTGCAAATGAAATGCTACTTTAAATGGAATGCAAGTGGAACTAGGCAATGTGAAACATGCGTGCCTAGATCTAGATCTAAGATCCATGAGTTTCGGATCACATGCCACTTGGCTTGGTCACGCCTTCCTTATTTATAACATGTGTTCAATGTGCAAGGCATGGCTAAGCTAGATGCAAACTCAACCTAGGGTTTTGTAATTGGACTTGAATTGATCCAATTACAAAAGCTAAGTGAGTTATGATCAAAAACTACTTCTAGTAATTTATTTTTAAAACATGGCCTAACAATTGGCCCAATTGAAATCTATTCTAATGAACTAGGACAAGCCCATCATATCTTGACATCTTCCTTGGCCCATGAAAATAACATTTGAAGCCCATGAAGCTCATTTGGGCTTTTGAAGGTCCATCTTGATGTGACCCCAACAAGCCCAACCTCAAATGCATCAACAAGCCCAAGCCTATATCAGGGCCCAATCACTATAAGCATGATGAGAAAGATTCATATGGGCCTATCACAAGATGATCAAGTCAATCATGGGCTTTTTACATTATTCACATGGGCTAAAGAAATCTCTAAAATATGAGATGATGCATGAAGGAAGTAGTCTAGATTTAAATTAGGTCATTGTTTAGGCTTTGCTTTCAATAAAAGTTAGAACACTTTTTGGGATCAATTGGGCCGAGCCAATTTGCTACCTTTGGCCGAGAATTACTTGAGTGACTCTCTATTTGGATGCAAGCAAAGCATGAACTAAGCAAGGAGAATGTGATGGAAGCATGGTGCGTGTGACTTGGGCAAGGAGAGTGTGATATGCCACTTGGCATCATCAAGACTCATTTACTACATCATATGGTCTCCAATCAAGCTTCTTCTCCAAGCTACATTTGCATTTCATCTTTGTTGCATTTTCTCTTCATTTGGCCGGCCATGTGCCTATAAATAGAGCCACTCAAATATTGTAATGGTTACTCTTGAATTGCTAATAGATGCTAGTGTTTGAGATCACTCCACACTTCTATTAATTTGAGAGCATACATGGCTAACCTTCTCCTTCATCTCCTCTAGCCACCTTCCATACCATAGTTCCACTTCTACTCTTCATCTTCACCAAATTCTCCATTTCCGAGAGCTACATTCATCTATTTCTCCAAATTCCGCTGCACTCCATCTCCTTCTCATCATTCTCCATGGATTTCCTTCCTCTCCTACTCCAAGGACGTCCATCACATCTTAGCATGCTTCTAGTGACTGGACCTTTTATTGGACCTATAGTTAGGCCCAAGTCATCACTTATTCTTCTTCCTCCTAAAACCCCGAGAAAGAACAAGAGAAAGTCTGAATACTTTCATTAAATTTTTTTAAACTTACAAAAAGAAAAGGAAAATGAAAAGATATAAGGTGAGATCCAAATTTTACTGGATTTTCTTAAAAAGCCCTGAAACTTAATGAGAGTTTTTAAAACCTCCATTATATTTATTTCTTACTGGACATTATTATAACCCCAACTGATAAACCCTACTAAAATTAGATATTTTTGTAGTGTGTAAGTTGTCATAATTACATTATTTCATTTATTTTCACCACTCTCTATTTATTTTAATTATTTATTATTATGTCAAATAATTTAGTTAACTTCTATTTTCCATTTTAAAATTATTTCACAAAAATAATGGTATTTATTAATTTTTATATTTAAAAAATTATATCTAAATAAATAAATTATTGATGAAATGTAAAGATGTGTAAGAAATGTAATGGGACTTATTTTAGAGACCAAAGAGAATCTTGGATTAAAGATATCTAATTCTTATAGAAGTGCTTATACTAGGAAGACTAAAATTAAAGGCAGGTGTTTCCTATACCCTTATACTTTTAACTTGCAGATATAAGCTTAATGAAAATACATTTTTACCTTAATAAAAAAATAAACAAAAACTCTATTTTTCTTTCTTTTCCTCCTAATCTTCATCCATAGCAACATAGCAACTTCTCCTTCCTCTTTCATTACACCAAGTGTGTTCTTCTTCTTCTATAATAGCATACACGTTCTCTTTTCTCTTCTATAGTTGCAATTGTGTTCTACTTCATCTCTTATAGAAACAACTGTATTCTCCTTCCTCTCTTATAGAAGAAATTGTGTTCTCCTTCTTCTCCCATAGTAATAATTGTGTTCTCCTTCCTTTCTCATAGCAGTAAGTGTGTTATCATTCCCATCCCATAATAGTAATTGTGTTCTCCTTTCTCTCTCATAGCAACAATTGTGTTCTCTTTCCACTCCTATAATAGTAATTATGTTTCCTTCCTCTCCCATAATAACAATTGTGTTCTTCTTCCTCTCCCATAAGAGCAACTATGTCCACCTTCCTCTCCCATAACAGCAATTGTGTCCACCTTCCTCTCCGATAGCAACAATTGTGTTTTCCTTCCTTTTCCATATCAACAACATTCTCCTTCCTCTCATAGCAACAACTGCACCCTCATGTGCTCTATTTTGGTTGTTTCTTAATCGAAGAGTGAAATCGTACCCTTGACTAGCTATTAGACCTTAGAGTGTCATTGTTGTCGTTGCACAGCTTGAAGAGGTAGGCTTTTGAAAAATGTTTGTTTTTGCCTTATGTACATTTGTTTTCTAGGTTGGGTAATCCAGGAATGTTCAGAAATATATAATTCATAATATATTTTCACCCCTGAAAATATATTCTGAAAGAGTACATTGCAGAATGCAACTTTTTAAACACATTGGAATGTGCATTTTGGAAGTGTTTCCAACTTTAGAACATGTAAAAAAATTTAAATATATTACAGAGTGTGGATTTCAAGATGTACATTCAAATCTAGAAATACATTCTAAAATGCACAATTCATAATATGATTTTTAAATATGAAAAATGATATTTTAACCCACTTTTTTTGACCCACTTTTTTTGACCCACTTTTAACCCATCATTCTCATCACCCTTAGATCATCACATCACAGAACTACAAAAAAATTAAAATAAATGATCTAAGGATGATGAGAGTAGTGAGTTAAAAGTGAGTCAAAAAATGTAGGTTAAAGTATCATTATCCTTTAAATATATTCCATATTGAACATTTTCATAATACATTTCAGAATCTAAAAGTACATTCCATTGAAAAAAAACTAAACGAAACACTAGGATGGAGTGGATGTGACTATTACTAAGGGAGAGGAAAGAAAACGAGGTGAAGAAAAGGAAAAGTAGGGTTTTGTTTGTTTTTTCAATAAGGCCAAAAATGTCTTTTCACCAGGCCTGTGGGGTGCGTGGAGAAAATATGGGAGTGCAACACCTGCCAAAGGTGAATCGTGTGTATTAATAGATCCATTATTAAGTATTGATAGAGGTTTTCTTCTAGGCAACTTCTTCCTACACCTCTATATATTTCTTTATACACCCTCATATAAAAAAATCATTTGCCCTTCCAGATTGTATAACCCAAAAGTAAAAATTGACTTGTATAATGCGAAAATCACTTTTTCCTTTTAGTAAAAACTTTCGGATTGCACAATATGAAAGTGACTTTGAGATTATGCAATTCAGAAGCCAAATTACTTTGGAAATGTCTAATCTCAAAGCATTTTTTTTTCTTAACCCTCACCAACTTCTGGAAGTTAATTTTTGCTTTTGGACTACAAAATATGGAAGTCATTTTTTTATTTCCAAATTGCATAATCCAAAAAGGACAAAATGAGAAGTTTCTATATATGGGACTTCGATTGTAGACATCGAAGGGAAATTGCTAAAGAAGGGATGAAATAAATTGATTGCAAGTGAAATATGAAAATTGCTTACTGGATCCCCAGAATTACTAATTGCATTGCCACAATTCCTAAATCCTAAACCTTTTTTAGAATGTATTTAATGCTTTCTGAACTCCTAATTCTGGACATTTTGTTCTGGAAATCTGATTTTAAAAATTCCAAAAAGCTTGTTCCAGTAAAATTTCAGAAATATATATTCTGGAAATTATTTTTTCAGAAGGTAAAATGATTATTTTGAAAATTTGTGGGGGGTATGCAAAGAAAATGTGCGTGTTAGAAGTAAAATTTACCAAAAATATATATAAAAAAGGTGAATGAGGCTCAAATCGTGCACTCAATCTTAAGATGATAAATTGGATGCTTCTTCACACCCCACATAATCTAGAATTCCAAAACTATTCCTCATTATTATTTTCCGAATTGAATATTTCGGAAATTATTTTTAGATCCGAAAATAGATTCTGAAAAATTCAATTTGAAAGGTAGAAAAAAATACATTCTGGAACGAGTGTTTCAAAAAAGAATTTCTTGATCTAGAAATGCCTTCTAGAACATTTGTTATGAAAAATTTGTGTTTGGATAAAGAATTTCACCAATTCCAAGAAATTGAAATTTAATTGAATTACTTGCAATTGAATTCTCTTCATTTCTTAAATAACTAGTTTGATAAATAATTGAAATATCTTAGATTTTAATTTTCTTATTTTGAATAAAGCAATTTAATTTATACTTTACGACGAACTCAACTCTACCTTTGAGTCTAACTTCTCTCGACCTTTAATCGATACAATTTGTCTCGACTTTTGGTTCCAGTCAACTTGAGCTTATTTGACCTCAGCCGATTCGATATGAGCCAATTCGAATCGATTTGACCTTGACATAATTTTAATTGATTCCATCTCAGTCGATTCAAATCGATTTATCTTGAGTTAACTTGATTCAATCTTTAACTAGGGTAGATTAGTTTAAACCTTTATGTATAGGCAAAATTGGTTCGACTTTCAGCCTAAGCCGACCTAGCTCAAACTTCAATCAAGATTGACTTAGTTTAAAGCCATCTTGTTTGGACCTTCGGTTGAGCTGACTATGCTTGAACTTTGACCTAAGGCGACTCGACTTGACCTTTAGTCCAAACCGACACGACTCAACCTACGACAACAACCGACTAGGCTCAACCTTTGGCCAAACTGACTTAGTTTAGAGCTATCTCATCTCAACCTTTGACTTGGGCCAATTTAGCTCAACCTTTGATCTGTGTTGACTCGGTTGCCCTTCGACCTCAAGTTGACTTAACTCGACTTTCAACCTAAATTGACTCAATCGACCTATGAGTGGGTTGACTCTACCCGACTTAAGACCCAACACAACTCAGCTCTCTCTAAGGCTTGGGCCTACTCAGCTCGATCTTCAGTCCAGGCCGAATCGACTCGACCTTCAGCTCAAGCTGACTCGCCTTGACCTTCAGCTCAAATCGACTCGTCTCAATCTTCTTTCTGACCTGACTTAACTTAAATTTTTTGGATTTGTGAACTTTTTTTGTTCTAACCAATAAGCAATTTCATAACTTGAAAATTTTCAATTTCATTTTTTTAGTAAATTAAAAATTTTAATAGTTTAGTTATTTGAAATACTTTTTTAAAATTTCTCAAGTTGAATTTTCTTTTAATTTACTCATCTAAAACATATCATTTTTCTTGAAAATATTTCAAATTCTTCAAATAAATGAATTATTCTCTTAAATTATCTCTTCCAAATACACTATTAAGGTTTTTACTTTGACTTGTGAAAAAAAGATTTTAAAATTTAGGGGGTGCAGAAAGAAAACACGCGGTGCAGGAAGTAACAGCCTGATAAATAATACCTTTTCGTTGGATTGTTGGGAAAAACAAGGGATGATATGAAATGAACTGTAATGAAGCATAATGGAATAAAAGTATTATTATTTTTTTTATTGTTTTAATATGAAGGAGTGAAAATTTTCTGTTCTGTTGAATATCATCATTTTCACGAAAAAGTAAGGGGGAAATTAAGGTAAAAAAATTGGAAACAATGAAACACTTTTTCCTACTCTTACTCAATTTGCACATACATTCTGTTAGTGACAGAGGACTTGAGAGTTTAATTTCCCCTAAAAGTCATATTTTTGCTAGATCAAAACCAACAGATTGATCACTAAAAAAATTCAGAGAAATTACTGGTAGAATGTTATTTATGCTTTCTCCTGTACAAAGCATTCTATTTAAGTGGGGCATCTTCCTTACAATAGAGGTATCGTTTGATTCAACGTGCGCATAGTATTATGTATAAAAAGTATAAACAAAACTATTATATTACCATCAAACTTAAATGAAATTGGCTTTTGAAAACTTAATTTTGATGTGAAGTTATTTGGGTACTGCATCTGTTTTTCATTTGATCGTTAGCCACAAACACCACTAGAAAATTCAGTAGCTTGGTTAATATCATGCTAGTCATTTGATCATACGTAACTTTATGATACAAAGTAGTACAAAAGAATGCGCGGCAATAATTCTTAAAACTTTTACACTGGTTATTGAAGTTCCCAGTAATAAAGTGCACCTAATGTATGGGACAATAAAAACATCCTAATTTGATTTCGACACAAATATCAACAAGTAGGAAGTTTAATATACATTATGAAGCAAATCGTATCTTACGCATTCTCTGGTGGTGATTGATCAGAAGGTCTGACAAGGTGCTCTCTTATTTGATCTTCATGCTCCGCAGTAATATCCGACTTGGAGGTTTTATTACCGGCATACAGAATATAATGTTGAATAATGAAGATAATGTCGAAGAATACAGACACCTGCAGTTGAGTGTTACACAAAAAACAATGTCACAAAATCCTCTAGCAACGGTGTCTGACTGACGTAATAAACAAGCATAACTTACCAGGCACAAGCTCCATCCTAGATCTATGCAAAATGAAAAATTGGTTTCTCAATACATGTGATAGGTTTGGTATTGTATATAGGAGAAGAAAGAAATTAGACAGTTAATACAGTTATGAATACAGTTATGATTTATAACTGTAACAGTCATTATATAAAGACGGTTTAGGAGCTAGGGTGGGGCTGTTCTGTTTTTGAGAATTAGGAAGGGCTAAGGAGAGTGAGGTCTCTCGAACACCTCATTGGTGACAGTTGTGTACTTTGTTGTTTTGGGTTCTAATCCCTACCGCATTGGTGGGGTTTAGAGTCAGTTGTAATAAGAGTGTTTTGCTGTATATCAGTTCTATCAAACTGCTATTCAGAGCTGGAATCTTGGTGCTGTGGTGTGGAGAGGAACGTAGGGCTTGATAAATACAAGAATGGAATCAAGATTGGAGGGGTTGGAAAAGATGATGCAAGAAATGTTCAAGATCATGATAGAACTGAAAATGAAAGCCATTATCGTTTCCAAAGATTAGAAGATCTAATAAAGGGGTTGACAGTGGTGGTGGAAAAGCTATCACGTGGAGAGAAAACCTTGGACGAAGCTTCTATAGGAAATGGTCGCACGGAACAGCTACCAGAAGATGAAAGAGACCCACTCTCGTCTCATTCACGTTGTAGGAAACTGGAAATACCGGTTTTTGCAGGGGACGAAGCATATGGGTGGACAAACAAATTAGAACGATATTTTCGGCTAAAGGATGTCAGGGATGACGAAAGAATGCAAGCTGATGGTGGCTCTGAAGGGGAAGGCACTAAATTGGTTTCAATGGTGGGAGACTTGCAACCCAAAGCCTACATGGGAGGTTTTCAAGGTTGCGGTGGTATGTCGGTTTCAACCCACTATGTTGAAAAATCCATTCGAAATCTTGATTGGATTAACCCGAGGGAACTGTGGAAAAATATATAGAACCGTTTGAACAACAGCAGGATTTTTGAAGGGTATTCAGCAAGATTACTTAGTGGGGATTTTTTTGAACGGATTGAAGGCGGAAATTAAAGCTGAAGTGAAGTTATATGAACCCAGCAATCTTGCTGAGTTGATGCTTAAGGCTCAGATGGTGGAGTACAAGATTCGAGTATCTTCAAAAGAGGGAACAATTAATGCGACCAAGGTCAATAGTGGCTACAAGCCTTATTCGGTCACTAGAACTTTTTTTAGAGACATGGGTGGTTCACGGGGATCGACTGAGCTTAACAAAGGAAAAGGGGAGACCATAGAGACAACTAGTACAGTGGGGAGTATTTCAACATCCAAGGGGCGCTCCTTTTCGAAAGCTATCTAAGGTGGAGCTGCAAGATAAGATCAAAAGAGGCCTCTGTTTTCGATGTGATGAAAAGTTCAGGCCTAACCATATTTGCAGAAATAAACAATTGCACATGTTAATGACTGAGGAGGAGATAGAGGGTTTCAATAGCCTTCAAGGCAGTGCGCAAGTTTTGCAACTTGGGGCACCATTGAGACAGAGAAGGTGGTGGTTGATGAAGGCATGACCACCTCACCAAGCACAATGGAGGCCGTCCCAAGGAGAATGACAAGAAGCATGACAAAAGGGGAGGATTTTCCCTCTTTATCCTTGTTTAGAATTATTTAATTTGAATTCTATTAAGTTAGCTTGATTGACTATTTTAAGTTGACTTGTTAACTCAAAGATTAGCTTAACCTAAGCCACCATGCTAATCCAATTTTACTTGTTTTGTAGGTTGATTAGGAGGTGGTGCAAGGAAGGACAAGTGGCGCGTTTGGATGGCTTTTGGAGAGCACATGCAGAAGAGAGAGAAGGAGCAAAGCTTTTTAGAAACATCTAGAAAGGAGGACCACATGCCTTGGCCACCAAGACGTCTAGAATCATCTAGAAAGTGCCTTCACCTTGCCGAGAAGGCTTCTAGATGGTGTGCATGTGCTCTTTTGTTGACCTACCTTCTAGATGCTAGGTTTTGTTATTTGTTATGTAGCCCTTTGAGACTATTTGTTTTTGCTTAGAGGCACCTACACGCATCTATTTAAGGGGACCTCTAACACTTGTAAAAGAATTGAATATTTTGAAGAATTTAAAGCACCTTTGTGTATCAACCATTGTGAGAGTTTTCTCCCTAGGGAGTGAATACTTTTAAACCTTATCTTGAGCCTTGACTCAAGTGGCGGCACCATCCACTCATCTTCAAAGGATCCATGACTATGGCCTCTCCTTTGTAGTGGTATGCTTCTCACATTCTCATTTTTCTTCTTTCCATTTTATATGTTTTATTCTTCTTTGTTTGATCTCGGGTTTATAAGTTTCATGGGCATTTCCTTTTCGTTTTACTTTGAACCAACACATCCCTTCCTTCTCTAAAGCTTTGTGAAATAAATCTTCACATCTAGATAGCTTGCTATCTTAATATCCAGTGAGAATTTTCACTTAGCTTTCTTAAGAAATCATCACCATAGTCATGAATGTTAAAAGGAACTAAGATAATCTTACATCAGTGGTTCTGCTAGATTGTGGGGCATCTCAATTTTATTTCGTTAGAACTCATAGCACGTTGTAGGCGGAGAAAAGAATAAAATCTTCCTTTTGTTGTCGAAGTGGGAGATGGGCATAAGGTGCATTGCCAAGGGAAGTGCCAAGGATTTTTCCTAGATCTACAGGGATTGCAGATTCAATAACAATTTTTCATATTTGATTTAGGAGGGGCTAACATTGTTTTAGGATTGGAGTGGCTAGCAAGTGTAGGGGAGGTCAAAGCTGATTTCAGGCAATTACGATTAACTATTACAAAAGGTGATAGCGAACAGATATTAACAGGAGACCCAACCCTGTCCAAATCTAAAACTTCATTCAAGAGATTGCTACAGGAAATGAAGAGTGAAAGCTCTTATTTTCTGATCAAATGGCAGGAAGAAAGGGAAGTCAACAAGTTGTCTGTTGTTCCGGTTGGATTGCTTCGAATCTTGGAATCACATGCTGAAATATTCCAAGATCTAGTGGGATTGCCTCCTAGACACATATGATCATGCCATTCATCTTCAAGAAGGAGCTTCCATTCCCAATCTTATACCTTACAAGTACTCTCATCACCAAAAAAACGAGATTAAAAATATGGTGCAGGATATGCTTAATGCTACAATTATTCAGCCTAGCATGAGCTCCTATTCAAGCCCAATAATTCTGGTAAAGAAAAAAGATGGAGGATGGCGCTTTTGTGTCGATTACAAGGCTTTTAAACAAGATCACCATTCCAAATAAATTCCCTATTCCCATAATAGAGGAATTATTGGATGAATTGACAGGAGCAACTGTTTTCTCCAAGTTGGATTTGAAATTTGGGTATCATTAAATTCAAATGCGGGCAAAGGATATTGAGAAGACTGCCTTTAGAACTCATGATGATCATTATGAGTTTTTAGTTATGTCATTCGAGCTTACTAATGTGCACCAACCACTTTCTAGTCCTTAATGGATGAAATTCTTAAGCCTTTTCTAAGGAGGTTTTGTGCTAGTTTTCTTTAATGATATTATGGTTTACAGCCTTAATTTAAACACACGTGTGCAACATTTGGTGGAGGTTGGTGGAGGTTCTAAAGGTGTTTTGCAACAACAAATTGAGGATTAATAAGAAAAAGTACAGTTTTGGACAGCCTTGAGCACTTGGGCCACATCATCTCAGACAAAAGGGTGGCTGCAGATCCTACAAAAGTCAATACCATGTGAAGTTGGCCTGTCCTTAAAGATGCTAAAGCCTTAAGAGGAGTTTTAGGTTTGATAGGGTACTACGGTAGATTCATGCAAGGATATGGAAAGATTTCTAAACCCCTTACCCAATTGTTAAATAAGGATGATTTTAAACGGAGTAGAGTCTCAACAAGCTTTTAAAGCACTCAAAGGGACTATTTCTCAACTGCCAATTTTAGCCGTCCCTGATTTTTCCAAACCTTTCATCATTGAAATAGATACCTCTAGCACCACTAGCCTTTTGGAGCCAGGCCTTATCGGATATGGGCCAAAACAAGTCAGTTTATGAGTGGGGATTAATGGTAGTGGTTCAGGCAATACAAAAATGGAAACAATATTTGATGGGCAGTCATTTCATAGTTGTTACTGACCACAAAAGTTTGAGATTCCTCGATGACTAGAGGTTGTTAACAGAAAAGTAGTTCAAATGGGCATCGAAACTTATTGGCTTTGATTTTAAGGTCCAATACAAGCCTGGGAAGGAGAATACAGTTGCTGATGCGTTATCCAGAAAAGGGTATTTCCTGGCCCTATCTAGTTTTTAAATAGATGAGTGGGAAGCTTGGGATGCCGAGGTTCAATAGGATGCCAAGCTCTCCTCTTTGATACAGGATTTGGTGGTGGATTCCAAAGCTCACCTTAGCTATGAATGGAGGAAAGGGAGATTGTTCTATCAAGGTAAATTGGTTTTACCACGTCAGTATTCATGCATTCCACTTCTCATTAAGGATTTACATGAACCTCCCTTGGGGGGCCATAATGGGTATTTTCGGACCTTCAAGAGAGTTGTTGGAGTGGTACACTGGGAGCGTACGAGGAAGGATATTAAAGACTTTGTGATGCAGTGTGAGGTTTGTCAACGTAATAAGACAGAAACCTTGGGTCCCGCTGGGTTGCTTCAGCTATTACCTTTCCCACGCAAGTAAGGTCTGATATATCTATGGATTTTATTGGCGGGCTTCCAAAGGCACAAGGGAAGGACACTATCTTTGTGGTGGTTGATAGACTAACGAAATATGCTCATTTCTTTCCTTTAGCACATCCTTATACGGCATCAGATATGGCCCAACTGTTCCTTCACGAGGTGGTCAAATTGCATGCGTTTCCTTCCACCATTGTATCAGATCATGACCAGCTGTTAATTTTTGGTGTGAATTATTTCGTCAAGCAAGAACCAAGCTGAAATTTAGTACTGCTTACAATCCTCAATCGGATGGTCAAACAGTGGTAGTCAATCGTTGCTTGGAAACCTACCTCTGTTGCATGATGGGTTCCCAACCAAAGAAATGGCCCAAGTGGTTACCTTGGGCAGAATTTTGGTTCAACACTAACTATAGTGCTTCAACCAAGATGACTCCCTTCAAAGCTCTATATGGACGAGATCCTCCCTTGTTTATTATAGGGACTACTATTCCCTCTAACGTGGATAGTGTGTGAATCAATTGCAACAAGAAAGAGATGATATTTTAAATGAGTTACGCACCAATTTGTGTAAGGTGCAAAATCATAATCGTGTACAGGCTAATAATCATCATAGAGACGTGGAATACTAGGTTGGGAATTGGGTTTATCTAAAGCTCCAACCCAATGAAAAACTTTGTCCCTGCTTTTATGGACCCTATCCAGTGGTTGCTCACATTGGCCAAGTTGCTTACAAATTGAACTTACCCCCTCACAGCAGAATACATCCCGTTTTCCATGTATCCTTGCTGAAAAAGGCCATACAACCCTATGTTGTATCTCAACCCCTACCTACCTCTTATGCTGAAGGAAGACTATATCTTAGAAGTTTATCCAGAGCAGTCGTTGGGTGTTCGGACTACAAGCCAAGGAGAATTAGAAGTCTTGATTCCGTGGCAAAATCTTCCAACTACGGAGAATAGCTAGGAATTGGTTGCCTGCATCAACAAGGAATTCCCTGAATTTCACCTTGAGGACAAGGTGAAACTCATGGAGAGGTTTGGTATTGATAGGTTTGGTATTGTATATAGGAGAAGGAAGAAATTAGACAGTTAATATAGTTATGATTTATAACTGTCACAGTCATTATATAAAGACTGTTTAGGAGCTAGGAGGGGGCTGTTCTGTTTTTGAGAATAGGAAGGGCTAAGGAGAGTGAGGTTTCTCTAACACCTCATAGGAGACTGCTGTGTACTTTGTTGTTTTGGGTTCTAATCCCTATCACATGGTAAGGGTTTAGAGTCAGTTGTAATAAGAGTGCTTTTCTGTATATCAGTTCTATCAATAGGCATCTACTAAGTAGTGAGCTATCACTTTTGGATAAAAAAGAAATCATTCTTCAACGGAAAATAATAGTATAACTTAAAAATTAGAATAAAGATTACAAAACAAAACAAGAATCAGTATTTGAATCACAACTGCACGCAAAATACATGGAGAAAAAAAAAATTATAACGCAAGAAAGAAGTAAAATAATCCTCAAGAGAGCTTCCCATACCAGAGATAGTAACACTTTTCCTATATTCCCGTAGAAGTTGACCCATGAATCTAGAAAGATGGGATTCAAAATAAGTTCGTACGAAAATATATAATCAAATGACAAGAAATATCACTAACGAAGGTGAGTAATGACATACTTTGGTCTATTGATTGCACAACCATCTGTCCATAGTTTGCTACTCCACCAGAAAAATCAAGTAGAATGTTACCAATGCTGAAGCCATCAGTACTTTTTCTCAGGAAGTTCATAACTGCCTACATTCATAAGACACATAATCACATGGAGTGCGAGAGGATGTAAAGCAAGTCAGGCCTGACTCTGTTGAGAGATTAGAAAAATGAATGATGATATATAATTTCCTTTAATTTATTGTTATAATACACTAACATAATTGAGATAAATAAGGCCTACTTCATCGAATAACAAACCATTCAAGTTTTAAAAGTTTATTATTACAGATCTGGAGCTAGATCAGTTACGTTTTCCATTTAAATGGAAAAGTCTAGTACAGTATGATAGCTCACGATTTCATACCAGTCAATTATATTACATGAAGTATGTGGCTAAAGCCCAAATAATGGACGATGCCAACAATAGAAAATGGTGCTTCAACTATCACCAACTATCACTACAGGAATAATAACCTATTAAAGGATACAATGAAAGGAGAAAGAATTGAGTTCCAACTTTCCTCTGCCATCTGACTCCTTATGTTTAATAACTTGGTGTTTCTATCACTAGCAGGAAGGTATTGATTTTAAGTAGTAATGACTAGAAGGACATCGGAAAAGAACATGATAGGTTCATTGGTATTTAGTTTCTGCCAAGAAATTTTACTTTAAAAAAAGATATGTCAATAACAGTCTGAAGATGAAAAGAAGACAAATAAATTTGAAAAAGAATCCCGACCTGAGGAATGTACTTTATAACAGTCATAGTTACTTGAATTGTGCTGCAACAAAATAAATGTAAACAAAAAAGTTAGAAAAAAAAATTAATTACATCCAAAGACTAAAGCAACCTAATATTTTGTATTAACACAGAAGAACATGGACTGTAGCACTACAGCAAAGGTGGATCTGAGGTATTTCGATATACAGAAGAAGATTCTAAGCTTTGTCCTAACATCATACCATAAGCTGAGCCATGGTGGTAAGAACCCCAACACATGAAAAAATTTAAATGTCTTCATAAGATTGGTCACAAAATAAGAAATCATAAAGGTTCTCAAATGATAGCCAATATTCTTAAGCTGCCACACATTAGTTCATTCATCTGTGCTCTCAAATTAGAACATAAATACTTTCAGCCAAAGCTTCAATTTTATGTGCACCTGCCAACCCAAATGAAGAATAAACAGAAAACATTTGCCTAGATTGACCACATTATCTCCTTAGTAATTGATGAAAAAGAAATAAGCTTTCTCCTATTCTGCGAATAGCATGTCAGCTCGAGATGAATTAGGTGGTCTCAAGAAAGCATCGAAAAAATTACGACATGGGAGCTCCATAAATTGGGGTCATAAACTGGTTAAGAATAAACAATATCAAATCTCCAGTAGTAAAACAATTAACATCCGCTATAAAACCAAAAGTATATCCACGCATATATTCTATGAAATTAAATTGAAGGCCATAAAGAACGAAACAAAAGCAATTAACCACATAAGCATGGACAACATACTTGAATATGGAGATAAGCCAAAGCCAGGAATGATTTGACAAAGCAATAAAGAAACAAACTGCTGCAATAAGCCAAGCTACAGAGACAATTCCAATAGAAACTTTGGACACTTTCTGACTCCCACGCTACAAACAAACAATTACTAAGTTCAGCAAAAAATCAAGAACTCAGTCCATAGAACAAAAACGAAGAATATTCTCATTTTTCAACAATATCATTCTTACTTCATAGATTGCAATCTGAAACAACGTGATTGCCGTCAGTAGAACAGCATGGATCGAGAAAGCAACATCATTTGCAGCCACAGGTATCATCTGAAGTAGGCGGAATTAAAACCACATCAGCGATCTCTAAATGTTTATGCACACAACAAATATTACTTCAACTCTCAAACAATTCACAATTTTCCAATATCAAAATTTTCTCCAAAAAAGAACAACAAAAGAGTCCTTAACAGCTCCTTCAACAGCAGTTCTTATTTTTGTTCTCACGAAATGAACCACTTCTAGACTAGCCAATCGATCAGGAATCATCATTCATTCAACTCTAAAGATAATGATAGTACATTCAATAAACGAAACTTACACGACAATTTGTGATTCAAACATCATACATGCAGGGTCTGTTTACATAAACTTCAATGTAACCATTTTTAGAAGAGAAAAAAAAATACGTTTTTTCCTACAGTAAAATTAGTTTATATAGAAGTTATTTATCATCATAAATTATTTTACATTAGCTTTTCCAAAATTCTAAATGTTTTAACTTAGAAATAAGTTTATTTTACCATGCAGAAAAGTATATTTCATTTTTTCTTCATATTTTCCTGGAATACTAAGAAATTTATCGAGGAAACCATTCTCTCAGATTAAAACCATTCTCATATGTGGGCAAAATTGCCTTTCAGAGCGTGACATGACATGACATGACATGAAGAGTTTAGCACACATGAAACGTTGTCGTTTTCATTTAATTGATAAACAATTGAAGTGTGTTTGAGAAGGAACCTCTCCATAACCGTATTTGTCGAAGTATTGCTTCTGAATAGCAGAGCTGAAGTAGAGAGAAGCGTTGTATATGAGATAGGTACTGTGCTTGGTCAGATTCAGCAGCACGAAATCGAAGTTGAGCCCAACCACACTAAATTAAAAATAATAATAAATAATAATAATCAAATATTTAAGTTTAATCAAACACATAGAGGATGTGAGAAAAGGAAGATGGTACCTCCTCCTGCGAAAATTCAAGATGACTTGAGGGTAGAAACTGATGGACCAGGAAACGAAAGCGAACCAACCCAGAGCCTCGTACACAACTTCGAGTTCAAACGAATTCCACGAGGCCATTTTCTTCGCTCGCGGAACCGTAATCACCAACTGCGTAGGTGCGTTCCTTAAATATCAAAGACTATAACGCTGACGTAAACAATTGAATTATTTTAAATATCTGAAAAATTTACCAACTACATAATTTCAACATAAAAAGTTCGGTTTTATTTCGTTCACCACCGTTTTATAAATATTTAGTCTTTTTTATTTATATCTTATTTTGACCGATACTCAAATGGAAGGCTAATAATCCAATAACTAAGGAATTGGCATTTATTGAACTTAAAGTAGAATCATTTGATTTTAATTTAAATTTAATTTTTGAACGAAATAATTTTTTTAGTGTACTTTATTTCCCTTCGGTCCCTCTAAATAATCTATTTTTCTTCCATTCAACAGCAAAAACTGGGATCTTTGTTGTGATGAATAAATCAATTCTGAATACCCACCCCTGTTCAGAAGATCTTGCCATTGTGCTAGAGCTTACAAAATCATTTGAATAATCAACCCTTGCTTTACTTTAACGTAAAGATTCCCTTACCTGTACACTTATTCTTTATATTTATTTATTTATTCACTGTACGAGTACTTCTAAAACTTGGATTACTAATTTTGGTCCGTATTTAAATGATAAATAGTGTGGGCTCAAGAATAAAGCTAAACCGCATTAGGTCTTCAATAAAAGACGACTTAAAAAATATTTTTGTTATTAATATTTTCTAATTAATTAATTAATTATAAAAATATTTTAAGAAAAATAGTCTCAAAATAATATTTACGTACTGCTATGTCTATGTTAAATTAATTATAAAATTATGTTTGAGATAAAAAAGATCTCAAAAAGATAAAAGATATTTTATTACTAATATAATTTTATTATATTATTATAAGTTTATGTTTGAAAATAAAATTTAATTAATTTACTATTAGTGTATGTTAATATTTATTGGTATTAAAAATAATAATTAATAAGTTAAAATCTTTATTTAGTAAATTATAATTTTGTTTACGAAGAAGATAATGATTATTCATTATTATTCTCTTATAATTCTATTTTCTTCTTTCATCTTATTATCTTTTTGTCACTTCTCTTGTCTCTCCTTACTTTCTTTTCTTCTAAGAGTCATTCTTTTAGGGTTTTAACAGATTACATTCTTTCAATCTCATATTATCCGTGTGTACCAATTTTTCACCCTCATTTTTTATTAGTATGTTTTTTCTTTCTATTTGTGTTGTTGTAGCTTTTATTCTGTTTTGGATTTGTACTAAAATTAGAAATGCATTTCTTTTGTCCTGTTTAGTTTTTCTGTACTTTTCGATTTACGAATGTCAAGAATTTTTTTACATATATTTTGACGAGGAACTGAATTTTTCTACAAAATTATTAATTAGATAAGTGGTTAGTATTTTGGTAGATAATAGATTAATTTGAGTGTAATTCAAAGTTGGGTTTCTGTAGAAAGAAAATTTAAGTTTAGAAAAAAAAAAGACTTACTATCAAGTTGAGAAGAACCTAAGTTTATTGAAAAATGTATTAGACTCAAAAAGAAAAAAAAATTGATGAAAACATTGAGAATGAAATTATAAAATCTCTTCAATAATTGTTTAGAATTGATTTATTTTTTGTATATTGTAGATAAAAAAATTACCACACTTTAGATAGATGTGAACAATTTAAAATATATGAACATATTTTTTTTGTGTAGTGTTAACAAATAAGTTACTAGATTGTACATTTTTACAAGAAAACTGCTTTTGAATAATCTTTAAAACATGATAATTTGTTGGATAATGATAGTTTTAATTTATTTTCATAATTAAATATCTTAAGAGAAATTATAAGTTTGGAAAATGATAAACCAATTGATATTCTTAATTATATAAAAAAATTAGATTATTTTCCAAATGCCTATGTAACTTATAGAATAATGTTAACAGAAAAGGGGTATCAACCCTCCCTCATGATAGTGTAAATTTTCTATAGCTTAATAGAAAAGGTGTATCAACCCTAGAACCAGCTATAGGAATCTTCTTTGCTCTTTACCACCTAGACCTCGTTCTCTATGAGTTTGTGAGTTTAGTAAAGTTAATAATGACTTCAAAATGAGTATTCCTAACCAATGCATAACATTAGACTAACTTGCCATATCCTTCCTTCTTACGAAGGATATTGCCATACAAGTCACAACATTCAAACATTACATCTCACCCATTTATCTTGGAACTACCTCTTTGAAACATTTATATCATCATAATTAATTCCCCATAATTTGCTTTTCATATAAATCACTAGAAAATTTTCAGACTCGCTCATCGAGCAACTCGTGGAAATTTACTCGCTCAATGACTTCATGGGAACAAAATATATAATAATTCGCCCAATGAGAATATATTATTTGGACTTGAAGTTTTTGTCCCATTTTACATTTCCTTTCCTAATGCATTGGAGGTAATTGGTATAGAACAAATGTTAACATTTTCTATCATCCAACTATGGTGCATGTAAGTATTAATGTGTCTTTTATATTTACCACATTAAAATTAGCACATTTAACTTTATTCATTGTGTTAGGTATTTAGACATAATGAGTATGGAGCAAAACCAATCATAAGTGAATGAATTTCATCAGCCCAAACCATTAAAAAATCTAACAATACAAAGGTTCAAATCTAACAATATATGCAAACAAGGATGAGTACCTCACAAAGACTTGTTTACTTGGCTCTATACATTGAAGTGTTAGCCTTACTAAGTGTAACTTTTTTTTTAAGTTATGGTAATTATTCAACTAACTATTTATCCTTCATTGTAGGTCTCATTGGTGATTAATAGAAATCATTCCTGAAGATTGCCTAATTATTTTGTTTTGTTCTCTTCATAGAAAACCTAACAACAAACTAAATAACTTATTACAAGGGTAAAATTATAACTTTCATATCATCCCATTAATATATAACAGTTATGACTAATGTGACTTCAATTTAATAGTTATGACTAATGTGACTTATCAGGCAAGGTTTCTTGAGAACCAGACAAGATTAGAGGAACTCTCATAATAACTTTTCAATGAATTGTATGGTTTGAGGATCCATCACCTATATCAAAGGAGGAGATTATCCAAATAAGACAATGAACAATCTATCTCTTCTAACTTTTAGATTAGGTTTTGATTAACAATTTATTTTAAGTTAGACTAACCATTTTATTTAATGGATATTTATTTTTACTTTGGAAATGTTTATTATTTATTGAAAATGTTATATTTAAAATGTATATTCTGTTATGGATTTTTTTTAGGTTTTTCGTGCCTAAATCTATTCAATTAAAAACAATAAAAATAAAATTAAAAAATTTACACTTGTTAGTGCATTAACAAATGTAAATTTATTTTTATTAGCACATTAATAGACGTAAATTTACGTCTATTAGTGTAGTAACAGACTTAAATTTAATGTAATTTTGAGAAAAAAAATAAAAAAAATTTACATTTGCTGTCTCTTTAATTGACATGAATTTATGTTTGTTATACCTTCAAAAGACATTAATTTATATTTGTTGTTCAACCAACATACAAAAATTTATGTAAGGGATTTTAACAAATGTAAATTTATGTCTCCCACAATTACATTTGACCTATACCAAATGTAAAAAGCCTAAATAACAAATGTAAAAAACCTTCTTTGTGTTAGTAACCCAAAAGATTCACATGCATGTAATTTTTCCACACATGTAAGCATATCATTGAATTGACTAAAAAAAAAGGTAGAAGATGAACTTACTTTTTTTCCAAACTTTGATCAAATAGAATGATTACCCTATACCAAGATTGCTATGACGCACTCTGGTCTTCAAAGGATGGATTAAATTATTAGATTTCTAAAGAAAATACTGAGGAAGAGAAAAAAAATATGTTTTATATAACTCAATTAATTAGTTTTTTATTTATAACTCAAGCTTTTAATAATAAAATAATTGAGCTTCACTTACAATTGTCTACTCCTACTCTTAGCATTTTCTAGTTCTTACAACTTCAACGTAACAAACACATTATCTAAAACTTTTTTAAAACTTGATTTTGCAAAATAATCTAATTCTTAGCTTAGTTGTAGATAAATAACACGACATACAAAGATACAAGACATAAGGAAAATTAATCGTGTTATTTTATATTGATTCTTTGAAACACTCAAACTACATTTAGTTCTTAATTAACTTGATCAAGTGTCCAATAATATTGTAAGATACAAGTATTATTTGAACTCGACTACTTTGGCTAAACTATTTGAACAGAATCACTTATAGTTAATTTATAAATATTTTCTAGACACTTCAAATATTGATCCTCTTTATGGAAATGAAATTTAAACATTCTTTGAACAAGAAAATAAACATTTATTTTTGTAGAAAAAATATTTAAGACTTATCGTTTATTAGTAAAAGTATACTCAGTACTTATCCAAGTAAAACTTTATCAAACAAATACAAACAAAAAAGTTTGTTCAACCATAATATTTACATTTGCTTGATCAAACTTATGCTTTATATTATATTATTTAAGCAAATAATTAAAACTAAATAACAAAAATCATCTAAACTTTAATCTAGCCATTTCCGAATTAAATAATAAAAGTTATATGTGTTTTAAAATTTATTTTTCCAATCTCCACATATTAATATTCTAACATCAAATCTATTCATATAATATCATTTTAATCAAAAGTGCATTTAAAATATTTTCCATTTTATAAGTCTCTCTAAATACATCTCAACGAATAAATTAAAGAAAACAAATGTAAATATTGTAGTTGATAACTAGGATTACAAATACATCATAACTTATAACAACTTTTTGAAGAAAATTATGATATATATATATATATATATATATATATATATATATATAAAAAAATATTTATAAAAAATTATTTAATAAAAATATTATATATATATATATATATATATATATATATATATATATACCAAAATCCTTTTAAAAAATTATATATCTCTTATATATATTTTAGGAATGCAAATAATGGTTTCTGTTTTAAACATATTAATTAGTTTTTTCAAATAGTATGAGATAAAAAGTTTTCATCGAACTAACTAGATATTAAAAATTACGTAAAAAAGTCATTACATATTCCAATGAGATGCAATTGTGACGGTTGCACACTCTTCTAAAAAATCGCCTTATCGTGTGTGATTGGTACTACAATTTGCAAGGTCATTCTAATCTTTGTTCTTAGACGTTATTGCAGCCAGATTCAACCTGTCAATATATATCTCAAGCGCATCTCTTTTCTTTGTTGACTTGCCTACTTTCTTTTGTCCTTCCTTATATAACTTTATGATTATTTAAATAGACATAAATCTATTCTTTAAGATTTTTTTCCCATTTGTATTTTTTTCTAGTAAACAAAATAAAATCACTCTTATAAATTTTAAATGATATATAAGATTTTAGTCATAACATTTTTTTTTGTTAAGTTTGCATAAGAAAGATCAATCATAAAAGAGTAATAAATTCTAAATTAATTGAATAGTTCCAAATATTCAAAGAGTATATTATGAGAGTGTACCTTCTTATTGGATTATTGGAAAGTAGGTGAAAGATTGGTACCTAAAGATCATCTCTCATTCTTAAACTAAGATCATCTCTTATTCTAAAACCTATCTTATAAAAAGTTTTTACGTCGTCTAATGAAACTAACTAATGAGGTACCAGTTTTATATCCTTAGCAACAAAGACAAGGACCTCCCAACAAGGTTACTGAATATTCAAGTTCATCATAAATCATTCACTGAACAATCCAACCCATCACGGATTGTTCATCAGAAAATCAAGATTACGTATTATCAATAAAATTAATAACCATGTACTATATAATTGATACTAACAAATAATATAACTTATTGATTAATATTAATTCACAATAATAACAAAATAGAGAATAATAATTTTATATAATATAATTTTATTGATGCAAAGGAGGAAGGGATCTAATGCCATGTGGCAATCACACTCTCCTTGCATACACAAAGGTGCACCAATCCTTGCCTCCAAGCACATTCTCGGCCAAAAGGTTTAATTGGGCTTGCATTAGCCCAATTTGAAGACTAAACAATAAAGTACTTTAGTATTTTTATTCTAGAACATGGCCTAACATGTGGCCTAAAATAAAAGCTACTCTAATGCTCCAATAATGTGTGCTCTCATATTTTGACGTCTTCTTTAGCCCATGAGAATAGCATTGGAAGCCCATGATGAATTTGATCCTCTTGAGGCAATCCCATTTGGATCCTTCTAAGCATGCCTCTTGTTATTGGGCTTCTTGGTGGGCTTTGGGCTTGAGATGCATGCAGGCCTAAGGATTTGTCCTCAAATCTTGATGTTCATCATCCATGGATCCTACAAAAGGAATTAAATCAGATATATTGAAAGTGGAATGAACACCATACTCATAAGGAAGATCTAATTGATAAGCAAGAATATATCTATAGTAGAGGACAAAAGAATAAGGTCTTGTTGTATTGTTGAAAGTTACTTGAAAATGAATAAGGCCTACTTCACCAAAATAATTTGGTGTACTTCGAGTTGTCTCAAACCTAGTAGGCAACATTAACTCAAAGTATGATTTTGCAAAATCTTTTGAGGAGTTTAAAACAATAGGAAGGGAAATTGGCTTAAAAAACTCAGTAAAAGTACAGATTGGGTTGAAAAAATGAGAATGATTGATGAAATGAGAAGAGTTAAAAGATTTGAGCACTCCCTTTAAAATTCTTGATTCAATGAGAATTGTGGGGGTGAGAGGTGCCTTTAGTAGCACTCCTTTCTTGAGTAGGATTTCTTCTTCCTCTTTCTCTATCTTCTCAAACTCTACTTTTTCTCTCTTTTTGTCAGATTCTTTCCTTTCCTCTTCTTCTCTATCTCTTCTTTCCTTCTCCTCTTTCTCTTTTTAGTCTCTTTCCCTATTGATTTTCATTTGTACTTGATTCGTAGCCACCTGAGTTGGGGTAAGAGGATGAAAGATAAATTATTTTTCTTTTGATAAAGGGTGATTTTGTTAGGAAGACCATTATGGATAGCTTGTCTTTCAAAATGCCACGGTCTTCCTAATAAAATATGACAATTATTCATGGGAACAATATCACATAAAACTTCATCTTTATAGTTCCCTATGGAAAATTGTATCTTCACTTGAGTTTTAACTATGATATCCCCATCTTCATTTAGGCAATGAAGTTTGTAAGGTTTAGGATGGGGTAACATAGCTACATTCAACTTTTCAACCACTCTAGTACTACAAAAATTAGAACAAGATTCATTGTCCATGATGAGAAAACATGTACTTTCCAAAATGTTACATCTTGTACAAAAGATGTTCTCTTTTAATAGATCATGGTCCTCTTTTTATGAGAGATGTCCACTATGGCGAGTAGCTCTCTTTCTTGGTGGAGATTTGGTACTCATGGTGATCTTGACAAGTTAAGAACATGGACAAAGAGTGAAGTAAGAAAAAACTTTCACAATTTCACCTCCAGGTAAGCGAGGTGAGTCACTTGGACTACTTAAGTACCAAAGCTTGTCCTTGCCAAGGTTACTTTTGCTACTTACTTAAATGCTCACTCAATTACACAAGCAATAAATGGAGAAGATAACTTGAGACTAGATCACTAACACACACAAACAAGCACAAAGCAAAACAAGAAAAAAATTACACTAAAACGGACCCTAAATTGGGAAAATTTTAGAGACTTGTGATGAAGCTTGGTGGAGACATGAAGCTCCAAGTGCAGCGGAGATGATGGAGGAAGCATGGAAGAGTGGAAGGCAAGTTTGTAGGCTCTTGCTTGCAATGGATAGGTGAAAGGATGAATGATTTAGAGGTGGTTCTAGTCTAGGAAGGGGGCTAGAGGTAAAAAGAGTAAGCTCTTTAAAAGATGACTCTCAAGTGGCAATAGTGAGGAGTGTTCTCAACTCAAAGTGTCTATTGCACAAAAATTCAAGAGTGAGTACAATGCTGAAAAATTAAGGCTTTTATACTCAAGCCAATTACACATGAGGAATCTTGACCCTTGGATGAGAAGGAGAAAGCATCTTGGCCTTTGATGCTAGCTTGGAGAAGAAGGCTTGATCTTGGCCATTGGATGATGCCTTGGAAAAGGAGGAAGCATTCCTAACCCTTGGATGCTTTGGATCCATGAGGTGTAAGAAGAAGTGTTGACTTCCACTTAGTCCACCTTGGCTCTTTTGATAGCTTATGGCCAAATCTCCTATTGGGCTTAGTCAAGCCCAATTTTATCAATTCAACTACTCATTGTTTGACTTATTATTCTAGAAAGCAAAGCCTAAAAAATGGGCCAATATTTTTGCTGTTCTATTGCTCTTTGAGACACCTCTTCAAATCTTCACATCTTCTTTGGCCCATGTGAAGAGTGTGAGAAGCCCATGTAGGTTTGGGCCATCTTGAATGAACCCCAATTGGATCTTTTTGAGCATGCTCTTTGTTATTGGGCCTCTTGATGGGCTTGGGCTTGAAGGTGCATGATGGCCATGGATTGGGCCTTGAGCATGATTTGGGCCTAGGCGTTGCCCAAGCTATAAGCCTTGTTGGGATCACATCATCCCCTCTGATGAAGGCATGACCACCTCCTTAGAAGCTCCCTCAAGAAGGATCACTAGAAGCATGTCTAGAGGGGAGTCTTCTATTCCATCACCTTTATCTTTGTTTTGCATTACTTTAGTTTGAATTCCCTAAGTTGGTTTCTAGTTGATTTATTTTGGTTGACTTGTTGACTTTGATCCAAAGTTGACCTTTGACCAAGATTAGATTAACTTAAGCCAACATGCTAATCCTTGTTTGTCTTGTTTTGTAGGTAATTAAGAGAAAGTAGAGCATGGCTAGGTGGCACTTGGTGATTGGAGCACTTAGATGAAGTGGAAGAGAGAGGAAAGCAAAAAACATAAAGCAAAAGCAAAAGTAGACATGTACCTTGTGTCCTTTTGCCTTTGTGGTTTATGCCTTAGAAGGTCACTTGGTCTCCTTCCTCTTTTGGCCTAGAATCCTCATGGGAATGCCTTTACCAATCATCTCCCTTCACTTGGCCAAGACTCACTCTCACATTAGGTTTAGGGTTTGCTAGTTAATCATCTTTCATGTTTTTGTATTTGCTAAAGGACCCCTATGAACTCCTATTTAAAGGGTGCTCCTTGTCTTGTAAAAGGGTTGATCATTTTGTTATACACTTTGTGCATTCAACCACCAATTTTTGTGAGCTCTCCTTCCTAGAAGTGAACTCACCTTTGCCTTATCTTGCTTGCAAGTGGCGGCACTATCACTCATCTCTAGGGCTTGGTTGGCTTAGATCCCCCTATGAGTGGCGTGCTTCTTCCATTCTTCATCTTCTATGCTTTCCATTTTTATTGTTTCTTCTTTCATTTTGCTCTTTAGTGTTGTTATTGCCGTGTGTGTTTAAGCTTGAATCCAACTCTCTTCTTCCTTTCATGAGCTTGAGAAATGAACCTTCACATCTAGATAACATTCTATCTTAATGTCTAGTGGGAATTTTTAAAAAGATTTCTTAAACAACTTCACCATATTCATAACTCTAAAAGGAAACAAGATAATCCTTCATCACCCTCCCTCTTGAAGAGGATCTGTCCTCAGATCAAGAGGGTTGTTTAAGGTTCACAACAACCAAATTTGAGGTTCCACCAGGATCAAACACATATATGCAATAGTCATCAAAGAAAATGGCATTAAAATCATGGAGACCATGCAACATACAAGAATGTGGAATTTGTGAAAATGGGCTTATAAAATGGAAAAAGGTTGATAATAGGCCCACTTCACACACAAAATGTCTTATACTTTGACTTAGATGATTTTTGAAAAGAGTTTTAAAGTCAAAGTGTGTTTTGGTACAATATGATGAGTAGTATGAAATAAGTGAATGAGATGGAGAACAAAATGTTTGAGATGGAAACAAAACAAAAGATTTAATGACAAAGTGAGAAGAGTTTAAAGATGGGAGAACTCCCTTTGTAAATTTGATCCTCATGGAAGGAATTGGTGAAGGATGGTACACCAAATCCCTAACAATGAGTTCCCCTTTTACTTTTGAAATGCTTTTTAACTCTACCACTTGTAATTGTATTTCAAGCTCACGCTCTTGTCTTATTTTCTCTCTTTCTTCTAATTCTTTTCTCTCATTCTCTTCTTTGGCTTTTCTAAGACTTTCCTTATCTCTTTTCTTCTTCTCATTTTTCTCATATTCCTCTTGCTCTCTTTTCTTTTTCTCAGCACGAAGCTTCTCAAGCTTTTCTTTTACTCTTTGCATATCAAGCTCTCGAAACTTTTCAAGCTTCTCTCGTGCTCGCTTTTATTTTTCTCTCTCTCTTTTTTCACTCAAGAGCAAGTCCAAATTGTTCTTAAAATCTTTTTCTAGTCTAGAAAACTTAGCAAGATTTTGGATGAATGCATCACCTATGTCAATAAAGTCTTCTATCATAGACTGTTGCTCTTTAGTGATCCTAAATGAAGGGGGAATGAAATGTTTCCACATGCATGCTTTTAATTCAGAAAATGTGTTAATGCATGATTTTCTCCCCTTTTTCACTCTATACTGCCTCTCTTGCCACCACTCGGATGCACATCCTATAAACTTAGAAATTATATGCCTAAGAATGTTAAGTTAACTATATTTACTAAACAATGGTTGCACCAACTTCTCTGTATCCCACATCCAATCTCTAAATGATATTGGTCCTATATCCTCTCCAAAGAATGGAATGTCACTATGAAATGTATGATGCAACTCATGACTACCATGCTTATGCAACCTAGGACTATATGTAGAATATGTACTCATGGTGATTGAATGAACTTATGCAACTTGAATAAAGTGTAGTAGAGGAAATCAATCACAAGTGGACCTCCAAGTTAGGCGAGGTGAGTCTTTAAGACTTCTTAAATACCAAGGCCAATCCTTGCCAAGATACACTTGTAAAAGGTTTCAAATATCACACAATTGCCTAAGTGCTAAGTAAATAGAATCACTTGAGTCACTAAGCACAAAACAAGCAAACAAGACTCAAAGAAATTTAATACTAAAAACGGACCCCTAAATGGAAAAAGATTAGAGACTTTGGTCGCACACTTAAGCCTCTATGCAACATGAAAACATGAATATAGCTATGCGGCCAAAAGTAAGGTGAAAAAGCACTTAGAACTTTCAACACACTTACAACTAAAAAAGAATCACTAATGGAGGGTGAAGGTTCTACTTAGGAGATGGGATTGGACACCTTGTGGTTCCCCAAGACACCTAAGTAGTCCAAATTACAAAGCAAAGAATAAGCTACAAAGTGGTAACAATTTGCATGCAATAATGTGCAGCAAAAGCACTCCAATTGTTGTTTCCAAGAGAGCAATCGAGAGCACCATTTTTTGTGAATTTGAAGGCCTTAGTTGATGGCCAAAGGTAAGCACCAATTAGGGACTTTGTGAGGCAGCAAACACCTCTTGAAATGGCTTTGAATTGGCACCAAATGACCACAATATAGTTGCAAAAAAAAATACAATAAAACAATACACAAAAACTATGCCAAGGCAAATGTTAGTACTCAACACTCATGCCAAGAAAATTAAGGCTCAAACTCTCCAAATTTGGTGAAGGGAAGGGTAAAAAAAAAATGAGCACAACCTTTAGAGATTTACTCCTCAACCACCCCCTAAGATGCTACCTATGCTAGCAACCAAATCAAAATAAAACACTTAATTCATATCCATAAGCATTGGAACCAACATTACTTGCCAAATGAAAGAAAAAAATACACAAGAAAAGCGAATTAGGAAATGCTAAACCAAATGAAATTATAGTGACAAGACAAAATTGAAATGCCAAGAATGGACAACCAAAAAAATTAAAGGCACACAAGGAGGGAAGCACAACAAAGAGAATCCTAGAAGGGAACTAGAATGGATCTACAAAAACAAAATAGAAACTGCAGTACTTGTACGAAGACCTATAGTCCTTTATGCATTGATGCCAATGGGAGGGTGTACACCGCTCCAAATTAAAGGCATTTGATAGCAATAAAGGAGACACACTTAAGCCAAGACATTGATGGACAAAAAGCACTAAAAATAGAGCTGAAAACACACCAAAGCACATAAACAGAGAAAGCTGGAAAAAATACTGCACCATTAAAAATGTTGACAATTGCCTCAACTTTGAGGATATATCATATTTTTTGTATTGCACATTTTTTGTCACAATATTTTTTTTAAATTTTCGTCCAGATGTTCTTTAAGTCAGAGAAAATTAGCAAGGGAATTGGTGCAGTGGATCGTTCCAGTTAAATCAAACAAAAACAGTGTGCGTTTGGAAAACAAAGTGAAAAAAAAGGCACAACAAGCCTGAAAACGCTGATTGTTGGCCAAACTTTGATGAATTATTGCAAATTCATATCTCAATGGTTTTGAGTGATTCTTGTTGCAAAAATTTCGTTTATATCTTATATTTTAGGCACAACAAACAATTAAAATTAACAGGCACTGTATCACTCAAGAGAATTAACAAACAGAAGGTGTGCGCTCTGGAAAACAGAGAAACTGGAGCAGATTGCTCTCTAAAATTTTTTGGAGATGTTCAAACGAAAATCCAGTGGATTGGAACATGATTATGAACTAAAATCATACATGAATAAAAGATGAACATCTCAAGACCCTAAGGTACCACAACCAACGATGAAAATGGTTTAATCTTGGCAAGAAAACTGTCCAGCCATCCACACGCATAGTGTAAGCATCATTTGCGTAGTTGTGAAATGGTGGCACTGTTTCAAGCTAGTAAAATAGAAAAATGAAAGAAATAAACGGTGGAAATGAAACAAAAGTGAAAAAGAAGACCATAGACAAAACTTAAACGGTAAAAAAATGAAAAACAAGCAAGATTCACCAATTAAAATGCAAGAAACTCAATAGCAAGGAAGAAAAGAACAAGTGCTGGAAAACGAAAATGGAACCTAAAACAGATTTGCATCAATGAAGCAAGGAGTACTACAAGATGAATCAATGGAGATTCATGTAGCCTCAATGTCAAACGGTGGAGAGCAACAAGAGCATGAGAAAACAACAAAAAAATTAAAGAAAACTGTGGAGAAGAAGAGACAAAACGAAAATTGAAACAAGACACAAGTATGACCAAGAACCTTACCTAAACCAAGAGGATGGATGCACCAAAGGCTTAGATGGCTCTAGATACCACTATGATGGAGCTTGGTGGAGACATGAAGCTCCAAGTGCAGCGGAAATGATGGAGGAAGCATGGAAGAGTGGAAGGCAAGTTTGTAGGCTCTTGCTTGCAATGGATAGGTGAAAGGATGAATGATTTAGAGGTGGTTCTAGCCTAAGAAGGGGGCTATAGGTAAAGAGAGTAAGCTCTCTAAAAGATGACTCTCAAGTGGCAATAGTGAGGAGTGTTCTCAACTCAAAGTGTCTATTGCACAAAAATTCAAGAGTGAGTACAATGCTGAAAAATTAAGGCATCTTGGCCTTTGATGCTAGCTTGGAGAAGAAGGCTTGATCTTGGCCATTGGATGATGCCTTGGAAAAGGAGGAAGCATTCCTAACCCTTGGATGCTTTGGATCCATGAGGTGTAGGAAGAAGTGTTGACTTCCACTTAGTCCACCTTGGCTCTTTTGATAGCTCATGGCCAAATCTCCTATTGGGCTTAGTCAAGCCCAATTTTATCAATTCAACTACTCATTGTTTGACTTATTATTCTAGAAAGCAAAGCCTAAACAATGGGCCAATATTTTTTCTATTCTATTGCTCTTTGAGACACCTCTTCAAATCATCACATCTTCTTTGGCCTATGTGAAGAGTGTGAGAAGCCCATGTGGGTTTGGGCCATCTTGAATGAAGCCCAATTGGATCTTTTTGAGCATGCTCTTTGTTATTGGGCCTCTTGATGGGCTTGGGCTTGAAGGTTCATGATGACCATGGATTGGGCCTTGAGCATGATTTGGGCCTAGGCGTTGCCCAAGCTATAAGCCTTGTTGGGATCACATCACTTTGGTCTCATAAATTAAGCTACTATGCAAAGGAAAAACATGAATATAAACTATGCGGCCTAAGGCAAGGTGAAAAAGCACTTCGAACTTTCAGCACACTTACCACTAAAAGCGTTTGAACTATATGGGAGAAAGGTTCTACTTAGGAGATGAGATTGAACACCTTGTGGTTCCCCAAGACACCTAAGTAGGCCAAAATTACAAGGAACAACTTTTAAAGAAAGTTTGGTGCACTATTTTGGTACTCAAAATGAAGCTAACCAATACCATTTAATGTGTCAGATTTTTATGCCAAAAGAAGCAATTTTAGCAAACAAAGGGAGCTTAAAAAAGGTACCAAATATGGTGTCCAAAAGATACAAAAAGATAAACAAAAGAAAGCTAAACAAGAAACAATTAAATGTCCAAAAGGTGGTGCTAATGAGTTGCCAATAATGCACAATGCCGAGAGCAAAACTAGGCTCTTCTTTAATGCACAAAGTTCATCACTAAATAAGGCACTTGTAAAGCACCTTAAGACCACCAAATTGAAGTGCAAAACAACAACAAAATAGTCACGGTTGGAGGAAAAACAACCACACAAACCTGCACCAAAAAACAATAAAGAAAAACTATGCCAATCCAAAATATTAACACTCACACTCACAATATTTGGAAGCAAAAGGAGGAAGCACTCAAGAATCAAGTAAACTAATGTTTACCTTAAACTCCACCTCCTAAAATGCTACCACTAGAATAGAAATCATTCATAGAGTTTAATCCCCACAATACCATAGAAAGCATAAGGCCAACAAACTTGAATTTAGCCAAGAAAGAAAGCAAGAAAAGCTAATTAAAGAAGCTAACCAAATGAAAGTAAAATGAAACATGACTGAAAGGAAAGCCAAGAAATGACAAGCAAGAAATTAAGGCAAGAAATAAAGGCTAGCACAATAAATATGAACCTAGAATAACACTAGAATTGAAGAAGAAAGCTGAAAAATGGAGAAGGAAAAGTCCTCATAAAACAGCCACTGTACTCATTGCAAATTTGTGCCAAATTGAGGGAATAAAATCCACTTCTATTGAAGGAAAACTCAAAGCAATATGGAGTACACAATTAAGCAATCAATTATAACAACTAAGAGAACTTTAGAAGCTGCCAACACACTAGAAACTGCAAGAAATTTGGAAAATCCTAAAGTTGTAAGGCCAGAAAACGAGATTTTATGCCTCTAATTCAAAGATTTATCATATTTTTTGTACTCAACATTTTTGAGTGATTTTTTTTCGTCTATCTCTTAGCTTCAAGAGGCAAAAATCAGAAAAAATTTTGGTCAATCCATGCGTTCAGAATAAATCACAAACAGTAGGTGTGCGTGTAGTGAAAACTGAAAATCAGACTAGAGCAGACTTGCTCACGGAAATTTTAAGATGTTTTATGAAATTCAAGATAAATGAACTTGGTTATGATCTAGAATCAAACATGAATCACAAAAGAACATCTACGACACTAAAAAGCATAATCCAATCGGTGAAATGGAAGAAAAATAGTGAGACATTTGCCTTACACATCCACAAGCATCAATTAAAGTTCATAGCTCAAATGTGTGATATAGGACTTGGTTCTCATCAAGCAAATGCATAATTTAACAATATGAATGAAAATGAAGATGAAACAAAGGGCTTAAACATGACTTAAGACAAAATACAACATAATGAACTGAAAATTAAAAGATGCACCGATTAAAATGAAGAAAAACAACAACAATCAAAGAACACACTAACACAAAAAAGCCTTTTAACGTCTGATATTTTTGACCTTTGACGTCTGCCTAAACATCGACATCATACTGGGTGACATCAAAATAACATCGAAAAACAGAACAGACGTCACTTAACGTCGGGGCAGTAGGGGTCCGACGTTATCCAACGTTGGGGCGAAAAGCAACAAACGTCAGGTGCATAATGAGAGTTAGAGTTTTACATGACTTGTGACTAATTTCTTTGGAGGTGTGTGGTCTACGAGGCTTTGGGTGATACCTTAAGGATGAACTTTGTTGTGACATTCCTTTAGTTGTGGCTCAGAATGATATCCCTTGGGTTGTGGCTTGGGATAGAGGGTAAACACGTGACATTCCTTGACTTGTGGCTCAAAATGACATCCCTTAAGTTGTGGCTCGAGATGGTGAATGGACACGAGCATTTCTTGAGTTGTGGCTGAGATTGATGAGTGGATCCGGTGTGAGTGTGCGAGTTGTGGCTTGTACGGGTGGGTCCAAGGAGATTTCCCTCTTCGGTGTTAGCCAGTGAGTTTCGTAGTCTTGGGATAATTATGAACTATGGTTCGTATTGGGAACTCCACCTGGCGTTATGGAGTGTGGTCCATAGCAGGTTTCCCACACGTGTTCTTCTACAAGTTGTGGCTTGTAGGTGGAGGCAGCAAATGGTATCTTGAGGTTATCATCTAAAGACGTATAACATGGATAACATGATGGTCGTCGTGTGGTATGGAAACAAAGGATAGAGTTCCTTTGATGAGTGTATGCATATATATTTGAATTGTATATATAATTTGATATTATTAACTCACCCTATCTGCTTATGTTTGGCGATGATCGTGTAATGCGTTACACGGGAGCAGATGATGTTACAGGTGGTTCTGGTGAGGCATAACATCGAAGAGAGGGCTAGCTGGGAAAAGCTTTTACCGAGCTTTTATTATTTGTGGATTTACGATATTTTGTAAACATTTACTTTTATCAGACTTGGAACTTGTAGTTGATATTTAAATTCTCTGGATTTTAAATTAATAAAGATTTAATAAAGGTTTTCATTTTCCCTTGTTTTGAAAAAAGGCAGTTTAAATTAATGCGTATATATTATCAATTTTATTTATTTTATTTTAAATTAGTAATATTCGACCGAGATGTTACAACTACTAGCAAGAAGAATATTATCAACATAATATAAGAATGATGAATTGACTCTCACTAGTCTTCAAGTATATGCACTGATTTGAGACATTTTCCTTAACACTAAAAGAAGTGACCACCAAGTCAAATTTTAAATACCATTATCTAGAAGCTTGTGTTAGCCCATAAATAGATATTTTTCAACCTGCAAACCAAATGCTCTTTGCCTTACTACAAGAAATATCGTATTTAGCGACGGATTAATATCGAAAAATATATATATCCGTCGGTAATTGCCATTTACCGACGAAATTACCGACGGACACCCATGATTACCATTACCGACGGATTGATTCGTCGATAATGACTGTATGGAATTTTGAACTCAGTTTCTGACGGATTCATCCGTCGGTAATGTCTATGCGAAATTAGCCCCAACGGAGTCGCGTACTTACCGACGGATTATATCCTTTGGTAAAGTTCGCGGTATTATGAAATCACAGCTCACTTTCTTTTTCCCCAAATTGAGAAACTTCCTCTAAAATCACCACGCCACTGCCGCTCTCACCATCGCCATTGCTCTGCCATTACCTCGCCGGTGCCGTCGCCTCGCCGCTGTCGTCGCCTCGCCGCTGCCACCGTGGGTCGGAGTTCCACCATCACCTCTCTCCCCCAAATTCACCACGCCAATTGCGCTGCTACTGCTCACCAACGTCGCCATTGCGCTACCGTCGCCTCGCCGCTGCTGTCGCCTCTTTGCTGCCATCGTGGGTCTGAGTTCCACGTTCGAAGATCGGCTGGGTTCGACGTCGAAGCGGCTCTGTCTTCTCACCGGCCACCGCGTTCGTCGACCTTGACCTTGGTTTTGGTGAGTTTAATTCATTCTTCTTCTTGCCATTGTTATCGCTGCTAGGTTTTCTCATTGGTTTTTGATTGGTAAGGAATTGTATTCTGGATTGCCGGTGCTGTCACTCTCGCTGGCTAGCCACTGCACTGTTCCACAAAGCGCTGATTTTGGTCCCAGAGCACTGATCTTGTGGTGTGTTTGCGAGATAGGAGCCATTGTAAGGTGTGTTTGCCGATTAGTTCTGTTTTTGGTTTAATTATTGTTGATTGATGCTTAGTCCAAATTGAGATTGGTTGAATTGTTATATGCATTTGGATTGGTTCTGTTTTTGGTTTGATTGCTAATTGATGCTTAGTCTAAATTGAAATTGTCTGACTTGTTATTGGTTCTATTTTTGGTTTCATTTCAACAATCTATACCACCTCATTTATTTTGATAATAGCAGTGTAATTCTAAATGAAAAGCTTGTACCTGTAATGGGATTTGATTGCTAATTTTTTTAAACTCTTATATTGCATTGTGATGCCTCCATGAATAGATATCATGAATTTGATGATGGTATTTTGGTGTAGACACATTAACTTTTCACAATTTTGCATTGTTTCATTAACCCATATCCTTTTTACATTACTTTCATGTAACCCAAACTTTTGCTTAAAATTTCCCATATATTGATCTTGAGACTTCTTTTTTCTTTGGGTCAATTGAATATGAAAAAGTCAACTCATGGTCAACTTACCAAATTTTCAGCCAATTTAGTGCATCTTTTGCCATTCTTTTTGTAAGTTTTTTGCCCTTCGTTCACTATTTTTGCATCAATAAATGCCACATAAGTTAATCACTCTAAGTAGACTAGTTATGCATAAACTAAGTCACACAAGTTTGGGTCTCCACACATCAATTTTCGTGCAGCATGTTATTCCAGTCTTTTACATCAGTTTTCATCATTCATTTACCAATTAGAAGGTGTTTGTTCCATTGCTTCATATTTCCTTTGCTGATTTGGGATGTCTTAGCTCATTTTCACCATTTCTAGTTCATTTTTTCGGTTTTTACTAGGCAAATTCGAATTAGCTTTTTAATTCTGAGTTCTCATCTGTTCTCAGCCTTTCTTTTGGTAATTGGAAGTTGTCCAAGTAGTTCTATAAGAGTTATGTGCACTAGTTTACTTAATTTCTAAATTTTTGGAGTTTTAGCATAGTTTAGTGGTAGTTTTAGGTCTTAGGTAGCTAGATTTTGAGTTGTAGTCAGTTTTAGCAGTTTGAGCTGTTTTCTATTCATATTTTGCCATTAGAAACATGTTAGGATAGTTAGATTAGACTTCCATAGGTTAGCTTAGTACATGCATACACAAAAGGGTCAATTTTGTAGACTAGTCTTGGTTTTAGGTAGTGAATTTTGGTAAATCATTTAGGAGATAGTTTGTGACTTAGGATTAAGTTTTCTTACGTCATTTTAACCTTGTCTAGGTACTTTAGTGGTAGTTCTACCTATGCTTTAGCATAAACTTAGTTTTAGCCTACTTTTAGGGTGCTTTTAGAGGTTTTAGGTAGTGAAATTTTGAGTTTTAGGTAGGATTTGAGTTATGAGTTGTTCCTTAGGCTCCTTTAGTCATTTTAACTTTGTTGAGTAGGTGCTTGGTGCTGTTTATACCAATTTTATTGTAATGCTTGTTTGATGCACATTTTTTATGTGGAATTATTAAAGTTTGGGTCTCCACACATCAATTTTCGTGCAGCATGTTTTCCAGTCTTTTACATCAATTTTCATCATTCATTTACCAATGAGAAGGTGTTTGTTCCATTGCTTCATATTTCCTTTGCTGATTTGGGATGTCTTAGCTCATTTTCACCATTTCTAGTTCATTTTTTGGGTTTTTACTAGGCAAATTCGAATTAGCTTTTTAATTCTGAGTTCTCATATGTTCTCAGCCTTTCTTTTGGTAATTGGAAGTTGTCCAAGTAGTTCTATAAGAGTTATGTGCACTAGTTTACTTAATTTCTAAATTTTTGGAGTTTTAGCATAGTTTAGTGGTAGTTTTAGGTCTTAGGTAGCTAGATTTTGAGTTGTAGTCAGTTTTAGCAGTTTGAGCTGTTTTCTATTCATATTTTGCCATTAGAAACATGTTAGGATAGTTAGATTAGACTTCCATAGGTTAGCTTAGTACATGCATACACAAAAGGGTCAATTTTGTAGACTAGTCTTGGTTTTAGGCAATGAATTTTGGTAAATCATTTAGGAGATAGTTTGTGACTTAGGATTAAGTTTTCTTACGTCATTTTAACCTTGTCTAGGTACTTTAGTGGTAGTTCTACCCATGCTGTAGCATAAACTTAGTTTTAGCCTACTTTTAAGGTGTTTTTAGAGGTTTTAGGTAGTGAAATTTTGAGTTCTAGGTAGGATTTCCGTTATGAGTTGTTCCTTAGGCTCCTTTAGTCATTTTAACTTTGTTGAGTAGGTGCTCGGTGCTGTTTATATCAATTTTATTGTAATGCTTGTTTGATGCACATTTTTTATGTGGAATTATTAAAGTTTGGGTCTCCACACATCAATTTTCGTGCAACATGTTTTCCAGTCTTTTACATCAGTTTTCATCATTCATTTACCAATTAGAAGGTGTTTGTTCCATTGCTTCATATTTCCTTTGCTGATTTGGGATGTCTTAGCTCATTTTCACCATTTCTAGTTCATTTTTTCGGTTTTTACTAGGCAAATTCGAATTAGCTTTTTAATTCTGAGTTCTCATCTGTTCTCAGCCTTTCTTTTGGTAATTGGAAGTTGTCCAAGTAGTTCTATAAGAGTTATGTGCACTAGTTTACTTAATTTCTAAATTTTTGGAGTTTTAGCATAGTTTAGTGGTAGTTTTAGGTCTTAGGTAGCTAGATTTTGAGTTGTAGTCAGTTTTAGCAATTTGAGCTGTTTTCTATTCATATTTTGCCATTAGAAACATGTTAGGATGGTTAGATTAGACTTCTATAGGTTAGCTTAGTACTGCATACACAAAAGGGTCAATTTTGAAGACTAGTACATGCATTCTTTCTTTGTGTTTGTTATTTTTTCTGTCCTTGGTTTACTTTTTCTGCATAAAAATAGGCCACACAATTTAGTCACACTAATTAAATGAAAAAATAATGAAGTTAGGTATTTAACTAGAGTAGAGATTCATAAACTAGCCATACAAGTTAGTCTCTACCTCAATTTTCATTTTCCTTGATAATACAATGATGTTTATTTGAATTTCAGATTGTAAACTGTACTAAACCGAAGTTTATTTGCAAATTGTATAACAGATTCAACCAACCATTGCTTATGCTTGTTTATTTGGGTAGATGTTATGTTTGTTTTGATATATTCATTTGCATGAAGACTAATATTTATTTATGCACTATGATAGGGGAGGAAAGGGTGAGGGTGGATCTGGAGGTAAAGCACAGTAGCAAGGAAGGATTTCCCTAAAAGGTAGCCTAGTACCTTTTGTGAGGTATAATTTATTTTCACCTGATGTGATTCTTGCTAAGTATTATCATGCTGCTGGTTTAAGTAGTCAATGAACTATATTAATGTAGTCAATGAAAATGTAAAGTAAGTGTCTAACAAAGTTTTAAATGGTAAAATGTTCCTTAAAATAAAGTCAATTACTCAAAAAAACAAAGAAATCAAAATTTGACTGTAAAACTTAAAAATAGACTACTAAAGACAAGAATAAAGAGAATTTTAGCTAAATTGGTCTGCATAGTCATAGGACTTGCATTCCAATTAGGACATTGTATCTTGGTTAGTATTTGGATATCTTACTTAATCAGTGAGATATATCCCGACAATGTCATGATCTTAAGCAATACATGGGGACATATATGTCTCTACTTTATTTCAATTCTCCCCATTAGAATCTAATTTAAACCATTTATTGTGGTATAGAACATGGGTGAACCTCCTTTGAATCTTGCATGGATGTATGATCGTTGTTATAGTGGTAGAAGGGGATTGAAGGAGTCTTTTGTCTTAGGCGTTGAAGAGTTTGTTCAAGTAGCAAGACAGTCTAGATATTTTAAACTTGAAGGTGTGATTAGATGCCCTTGCATTAAGTGTGACTGTACAAGGATTTTGACATATGAGATTGTAAAAGTTCACCTTTATAAAAAAAGGTTCATACCAAATTACTGGATTTGGACATTACATGGTGAAGATATGCCAGTTGTTGATTTAAATGAAGGTGATAATTTTCTCCTTAGACAGGGTGTACATACTGCTGAAATGGAGCAATTGTGTGACATGGAAGAGATGGTCAATAACGCTTTATGTCAATTTCAATCAAACCAACAACCCAACGACACTAACTTAGAAGAGTGTCCTAATGAATCCACACAAAGGTTTTATAATTTGTTGGCGGAGGCAAATCAACCTTTATTTGAAGGGGCAAGAGACTCTAAATTGTCAGTATGTGTTAGACTTCTATCTTATAAGTCTAATTGGAATATTCCCAACCAATGCTTAGAGGCTTTCACCAAACTTTTGTTAGATCTCACACCACCAAATATGAGCTCGCCAAAGAGTTTTTATGACTCTAAGAGGTTAGTATCAAAGTTGGGATTGAAGGCTAAGAAGATTGATTGTTGTGTGAGTGGTTGTATGCTCTTTTATGACAATGATAGTGGAAAAAGAGATGCAGCATTACTTGAATGTAAATTTTGTCACAAACCAAGATATCATCCACTTCATCAGGGATTAAGGCGCAAAAAACCAATTGTAGTTAAGTCAATGTTCTATTTGCCTATAATCCCAAGATTACAAAGAATGTTTGCTTCTATGCAAACCGCACCACATATGACTTGACATCATGAAAACCAAAGCCAAGGCATGTTACGCCACCCATCTGATGGTGAAGCCTGGAAGCACTTTGATCGTAAACATCCTACCTTTGCGTCTGATCCACGCAATGCGCGACTTGGTCTATGTTCAGATGGATTTAACCCTTACATTCAGGCTTCATCTTCATCATATTCTTGTTGGCCCGTGATTGTTACTCCATACAATCTTCCTCCTGAAATGTGCATGTCAAAGCCTTATATGTTTTTGAATTGTCTTATACCAGGGCCATCCAATCCAAAGGCCTCTATTGATGTTTACTTGGAGCCTTTAATTGATGATTTGAAGAAGTTGTGGGTTGATATCTTGACCTATGATGTTTCAAGGAAACAAAATTTTATGATGAGGGCATGTTTGATGTGGACTATTAATGACTTCCCTGCTTATGGGATGTTATCTGGTTGGGGCACACATGGTAGATTAACTTGTCCGCATTGCATGGTGCACAATAAGTCATTCACGTTAAATTATGGTCGCAAAAGTTGTTGGTTTGACTCACATCGTAGGTTCTTACCTAATGACCATCCCTTTAGGAGAAATATTAAAGCCTTTCGAAAAGGGCAAGTTGAAACAGATGGGAAGTTGAAACAGATGGGTCACCTCCTAGGTTGACACCATTACAAGTTTGGAGAAAAGTGAAACATTTTCCAAAAGTCACTGAAAACGGTGTAATACGGATAGATGGATATGGAGAGTGGCATAATTGGACAAAAAGAAGCATTTTTTGGGATCTTCCATATTGGAAAGATAATGTTATGACAAGATGAAAAGAAACAGATTAAGAGAAAAAGAAGACACACAAATTTACGTGGTTCAGTCAATGTGACCTACGTCCACGGGGCAGTTCAAGAGTTTCTTATTTCTGAATAATGATAGAGAGATACATGATACAGATGCCTTTTAGCCTTATAAAAGAGTAAAAATAACAGCCCCTTTAAACCTCATTACAACCCATAACTATATCATAAATATATGAAGTAAGGAAGATGAAGGGACAACATAACATTCAAGGCATCTTAACAATTCTCCACCTTGACTTGAATTTTCCCAAGTCACCAGTAACCAAGAACAACTCTTCTGCCTCTTCACCCCGAAGGGTCTCAAGCTATGCGAACATTCACCAAGTCCAAGCTATGCTTAAACTTGGCAGAAGACAAAGGCTTAGTCAACATATCTGCGGGATTGTCTACGGTGGATATCTTCTCTATCGAGAACGATTTGTTTTCAATTACATCGCGTATGAAATTCAACCTGACATCAATATGCTTTGATCTTTCGTGATAAACTGGATTTTTAGCCAAGCACAATGCACTTTGACTATCACAATAAAGTATACGCCTTTGCACATGCAAACCCAAGCTATCAATAAGACCTTGCAGCCATATACCTTCTTTGACTCCTTCTGTCAAAGACATGTATTCCGCTTCAGTGGTAGACAAAGCAACAGTAGGCTGAAGTGTTGCTTTCCAACTAATAGCACAACCATAAAGAGTGAAGATATAACATGTCAAAGATCTTCTTTTCACAAGATCTCCACCATAATCAGAATCTGCATAACCAATAAGACCACACTCAATATC
>Ga0214544_1002250_pt1 | contig 40696 bp, 23 predicted proteins | sample CNSS3metaG_FD_160074 | JGI IMG/M metagenome (GOLD analysis project Ga0214544, IMG submission 160074) | Root nodule microbial communities from cowpea collected in UCLA plant growth center, Los Angeles, California, USA - CNSS3 | ecosystem: Host-associated > Plants > Roots > Nodule | place: USA...
AAAAAAAAAACTTTAAAAGAAAAAAAAAAAAAAAAAACTATTGGGATGAAATTGTATCTCAATTTTTTTTAGAATTTTATGCATTTATATAAAAATAATTAAATTGGGGAAATTTTCTATTTTTTTATAACATATTTTAAATTTTTATAAAATTTTAAATATAAAATTAAATATAATGAAAAACAAATATCAAATGTGTTTGAGAAAAAATTAAGGCATTTTTTTTATATTTTCTCCACTCTCTTCAATCGTAAACCAGTAAACACTCACCTCAATCCCCATCCCACATAAACATGTATTTAAAAAAGAAAATTATCAGATCAATAATTTTGTGACTTTATTTTCAGAAAAATAAAATAATTCCATTACATTTTGTTATATATAGAGAGAGTAAGTATATAAATAAAATAGAATAACAAGTATTTGTTGTAACACATCTCTTATATCTCTGATATCTATCATATATCTTATATCTTTCATGTTTTTACAATCTGTAACTTATAATATTTGATACTGTAATATAACTCTTATGATTTCATAAGTCTGCATTTCAATTAAATCCGCATCAAATTTTTAAGATCAAAATGGGGACTTAAACGAATATTTATTGTACATTCTTTCAATTTCTATTCGTTGTTTTATCTGTTTTATATTTTTAAAATAATTATTTTACTCATTCTTCATATATTATGTTTCACTTATGAAAAAATTAAAAGAAAAATATCTTTTTTCTATCCTATTTCACTGTGAAATTTATTAAAAATTATTGTTAACTACTATAATATATGAATAAATAGGGGTCTTTTTGCACTTTGTTTGGATAATGTTACTCTTATTAAGTATTTTCAAATTTTAGAGAGATTAAACATTTTTGATAAACGTGTTAACTATTGTTTTTAGTCAATCCTTAGTTTAGTATACCTAGTTAGTTTTCTTTTGAGTATGATTTTGTCTCATGAAGTCCTATCTTGGTCTAATTTATTTATAAATTTTGTATTTTTTTATGATGTAAATATTAGTGAACTTAAAAGGTGTAATATTGATGGAATATGCCTTGATTTCAGAGTCATTTTTTGACCACCATTAAAAAAAAACAGAACAAACCACGTAAAATAAAATGGTTAAAATATGAATTTGTCCAAAATTTTATTTTTAGATTTTATCGGGATAAAGTTGTCGTTAATATATATATATATATATAAAGATGAAAACAATATATTTTATAATTTAAAATAATTTTATATACAAATTAACATAAAATTTTAAAAAGCTAAATAAGAAGTTTTTATAAAATTGAAATGTATAAGTTAATTTTAATTCATAAGAAAAAAATCATTTATTTTTTATTTAATTATTGAGAATTCATTTAAAAATTTATAGTAATATACTTAATGGCTTATATTGAGACTTGTTTGTTCATGATATTTAAATGTTGATGATAAATTAGTAAAAGGTGTAGATATGAGTGATGATCTTACAAAAAGACAATCAGTCTGATAAATAAGGACCAATACCAGCTAAGGCTAAAGGAAACATAGAACGTGTCAACCTAAGGTTAGCATTAGCCCACGCCTACATGGGCCCCAAGCTATATCACTCTATCCACTGTGTTTGTTTCTGGGTGTACACCGAGCAAATGAATTTGAAGAAAATATTGTGAAAGTCAAGTTATTTGATTAAAGAAAATATGGTAAATAATAATAAAAAATAAGATGAAAAAATGATGTTATAAATTTAATACATTAAAAAATATATTTTAATCGAAAAAAGTAAAATATTACTCTTTTATCTTTGAACCTAAAAATATTTACATAAAATATAATTAGTGTAAGATACGTTATAATAAAATGAGTTATTATAAATTGATAAAATAATATTAAAATAATATGGAATTGATAGAAATTAAATTAAAAATAAATTATAATTTAAAAAATTATTATTATTATTATTATTAAGTATGTTTTTAGTTGCTGAACTTTATCTAAAATTGGATTTTATTACGAAACTTCAATACATCTTGCTCTCTAAACTTTAAAAATAAATGAATATGAGACCTTTGAGCCGGCTCTGATACCACTTATTAGGTTTACAGAGGGATATCACTGGACTGGGAAGATACAACACCAATGAGACCTGAGTTCAACCGTATAAGACATTGACATCACTCTCAACTCAAAACCTTAAGGCAATGAGTTTATGGGGTCTTTATCCTTATATATTGCTTTACTTTCTCATTTATAGCCAATGTGGGACTTAGACTTACACTTGGAATCCTAACACCTCTAATCCAATTCCGTTAATTTTATTTGACGTGTCAAACACATATCATGTTAGTATTGAAGTTGTTTACATCGTTTGACACATTCTCGGTTCAATATCTGCTGGAAAATGTGTCAAAAAGTTATCATAATTGGGTTAAAATGATTATATATTCATTCATTTTTTAAGTTTAGGGACTAAAATATATCGAAGTTTCATACAGGGACGAGATCCAATCTTAGATAAAAGTTCAGGAAATAAAAACATATTTAACCCTTATTATTATTATTATTATTATTATTATTATTATTATTATTATTATTATTATTATTATTATTCAGCTTTCTTTTTCATGTTTTTTTCTTCTGCATAGCTTGTTCTTTATCTTCCTTTAGGAGCATCTTCGAGCATCAATCAGTATTAGCGAGAGAAGGCGAACCTACACTACTACCCATGCACAAGACATGCCATCCAACACAACAACTCCAATATAACAAACGTTCAAAATACGAGAAACGATTATGTAAATATGAGAATCAGTTTTGCTTAACAAGTAAAAAGAAGGAGATAATCGATTCTCTTGTATAAAATTGAAATAAGAAAATAAATTATTTGGAAGTTCGTTATCTGGTATCACACATTTGATCATGAATTTCGTATTTTTTATACAAAAATATTGTGAGTGAGGATATATGAAAAAATGCTCTCTCCTTTTCTTCTTATCCCAGCGAGAGAGAGAGAGAACGTTCCCAATATCTTTTGCAAATTCACGCTCCATTTTCTCTTCAAATCGTGTGAAACAAATGGAAGTGTCACTCGTTTTTCTATTATCGAGCACAACAAATCAATACATAGAAACAAATAGAGGCTCATAGTATTTTCAGAAATTTCATAGTTAAAAAAAACTAAATATAATTATTTATTTTACTAACTAATTTTTAATAATTTAAAGAGGTTAAATATGTTTTTGTTCTTTAATTTTTAGTGAATTTTAGAATTAGTACATTTCGAAGCTTTGAACCAATTTAATCTTTCATCTTTCAAAATATGTAGATTTAGTCATTTTAATCAAATTTCGTATGCATTTCATGACTGCATTTTAGTTGTTTATACTGTTTGACACATTTTTTTTATTTAATGTTAAGTCAGATACTATTATGAAACGAGTTTGAAATGTCAAATAAACTTAACAAAATTTGATTAAAAGAACTAAATCCATGTATTTTGAAAGATGAAGATTAAATTGGTCCAAAGTTTCAAAATTAACTAATTCTAAAATTTACTGAAAATTAAAGGACTAACAACATATTTAAACCATTCAAAAATATCAATAAGATATTCTGTTTGGTCGGGACTTTTTTTAAATCATAGTCTCTCCATATATTTTCAATTTATCAACTGAAATTGTATTCGACAAATATTAGTTATAATTATTTTAACTTATATTAAAGATGATTTTTTTGAGTTGTTGTTAAGTTCTTTTTTAATTTTCAGTTGATATTAATTGAAATATATTTCTAAATGATATTAGTCCAAATAAAAAAAGTATTAATAAAGATTGATTGAAAGTTTTTTTTGGCCAACATTAAAATAAGATGTTATTAGTTATCGACAAAAAGTAATACTAGTGACTTTATCAGAAATACAATTCACATAAATATTGAATAAAAAAGTTACCATAGACGTCACTCTAATAAAACATAGTTAATATTTATCCTAAAATAATTTTGTCAAAAATAAATTAAAATTTCTAATTAATCTCAATAAAAAAAATAATAATGAAAAGGAAGTCTCCCAAATATCAATTGATGGTGCTATTTTGTTTTATCGAAGCACCGTCCTGTCACTTGGACTGAATCGTGCATCTTCACTTTAACAGTTTTGTCTTACATGTTATTTTTGTAACTAGTTACACCAAAACTTTAGTCAATTGTAACACAGTAACACTCATAATGCACATGTTACCTTCTGACTTCTCTGTTCACACACCTAACCATAGTGGGACTTATCAGATTTCCTTTTTGGAAACTCATTTTCCACGAGTTAGTGGGCCTGGGCTCGGGCTCCACCAAAGGCCCCAAATCCTTCAAATGGAAGAACTTGCATTGGGGGTTTCTCCCTGCACCTCCAAACATTTCTACTACACCCCCAAAAATTTTAAAATTCCAATAATATCCTCTGAACCTTTTACTGTTAAACGGTAAAAAAAGTCAAAAAGATTCTCTGCTTTAAAAAAAATTCTCTGCTCTTAAAAAATATTCTCTGCTCTCTTAACTCACGCCTGTGATAAATCCGTCCAGTTTCTCTTCAATGTTACCTTTAATCTCACATCCCCCAAATTGAATGCAAAGCTTCTGCTGCTTCTGCTGCTGCTAGGGGAGACCCTTTGCATCCAAACCCACACCAGCCGCTGTGAAGATCTGCGAGGAAAGGTTCTTTCTTTTTCCAGTAAGCATTATTCTTGTATTTATGATTATTGTTTGAATATAGTTGTATTTATGATTATTGTTTGAATATACTTGGAGATGGAGATGAGAATTCTTATTATTGTTTCAACATGCAAAAAATATATCACGTAACATAGGATCGTTCGTAGAAGTTTGGATTTCGTAAAACGGGTTTCGAAACCCGGTAAAATATTTATCCGGCTTTCTAAATCCGGTAAAAACTTGAACTTTCACAAGCACCAGCATTTGAAGCCCGATTTAATGTTCTACCGGCATTCAAACCCCGGTTTAATGTTCTACCGGCAGTCGAAATTCGGTTAAAAAATCCAAAATCAGCTTCCTTTTAACCGGCATTGGTAATCCGGTGATAATTTAAATTTTCATATTTTTTTATTAATTTTTTTTATAAGTTTTAATTTCTATTATTTTATAATTTATGTATTAATTATTTAATTTTAGATTATTTATATTTTATATAAGTACGTTAAATAAAATTTTATTATTTTAAATTTTATAGTTATTTTTGCTTTGTTAATTTTTAATCAATAATGATAAATTTTTATTTAAAATATTTTACTTTATAATATATAGATTAATAAAATTTAATTATTTTTGAATAATTTTGACTTATTTATTATTTGTTACCTCTTAATGTTTCTATTTATTTACATAATTTTATTTATAAAATTTAATTTTAAATTCTTTATATTATATATTAATTATTTAATTTTAATTCTATATTAAATAAAACCATATAACGGCAATAGAAATCCGATAAGTTAACTATTTTTTTATTTAAAATTGTTATTTGTATACTGACATTTCAATTTCGTTAATTGATATTAATATTTCCTATTTTTTTAATTCTGAATTTGAGTTTTTATGTATTTATATATACCCGCAATCATCCGATTGTTAAATTATTTTTTTTTTTTAAAGTTACCGACATTCAAATGCCGGTAGTTTACTTTATTTATTTATTTAATATATAAAATTTAATTTGAATTTGATTAATGTTATTTAGTTATTGTTTAATTGATTTTAGAATATATTTTATTAATATTTATTATTTCTTGAATTTCAAAAATTCAGCTTTTATGTATCTATTTTTATCTTTTTTAATTTGTTAATTTTTTTTATTCATTTAATTACTTTATTTTTAATTTTATTTTTCATATATATTTTTAGTTATATATTTTATAGTTATTTTTACTTTGTTAATTTTTAATTAATAATGATAAATTTTTATTTAAAATATTTGTCTTTGTAATATCTAGATTAATTATATAATTATTTTAAAGTTATTTTTAGTTATTTATTATTTGTTAGCTTTTGATGTTTTTATTTATTTATCTGATTTTATTTATAAAATTTCATTTCATTTTTTTAATATTTATATATTAATTATTTAATTTTAGATTGTGTATATTTATATAAGTAAAATTATATACCGGGAATGGAAATCCGGTTGATATTTGTGTACCGACATTCCAAAATTTTGGTAGTTCAGTTTTTTTATTTATTTAACATTTTATATTTTATTTCAATTTGATTAATATTATTAAGGTGTTGTATAATTGTTTTATATAATATTTTATTTAATTTGAATTTTATTTATTATTAAGTTGTTGTTCAAAAGATATGACTAAAAATAACATTACATATAAAAAATTATATGATACACAATAAAAAAAACTTTAGAAAATAAACAAAACATAAAAAAATATTATTAAAACCATAAACATCAAATATAAAATTTTAAAAAATAACAAATAAAAAAATATTTAACATTAAATTAAAAGGAAATTAAATTTTCAACCAATTAATAAAATTAAAAATAAAAATATAAAACAAATATGTCAAATAAAAAAAGTATTACACCTAAAACTAAATAAAAAAAAATCCAAAATCAATACCGGATTTAGTTTTGCGGTTTGTGTAAAATGAAATCCGTTTACCACTTATTTATTTTATATTTTTATTAAAAATATTTAACAAAACATTTTATTTTTAAAAGTTGAAAAAAGAAATATAAATAAAATAAAATATATAATAAATCACAAAAAATATAAACAATTTAAAAATTTAACCGGATATCGAAATCCGTGTAATTTGTGAAACGGATTTGTAAATCCGTTTTTGTGTAACCGGATTTCAAACACCAATGTATGTGTATATGAAAAACCGGATGCCAAAATCCGTTTAAATTTTTAACCGGATTTCTAAATCTTTTTAATATTTTAACCGAATTTCTAAATCCGTAGGTGTATGTGTACAAATTGGTTTTGTGTAAAATCGGATACACAAATCCGTTTAATTTTTGAACCGGATTTATAAATTCGGCATAACCGGATGTCGAAAGCCGGGTTTGTGTTTTCTAAGTTTTTTTTTTCTCTTTTCATGTCGTTATCTATCAGCATCTTCAAACACAAATCACCCATTCATAACCATTCACAAACATGCACATTCACTATATACAAAAAATGCATTCAGTATCGTATAAAATGGTGGATATATCAAAGTTGAACATGCATAATATAGTATTTCAAAATGATGGATGATGGACGTCCAAGAATAACTTACATACTTTAACAAGATATAACTTAAACAACTGAAAAACGGAACAACGTTTCGAGCAGCGAAAGTGCTTCATAGGTTCTGAAAACAGCAATGAAAGTGACTTGTCAGGGGAAGAAGGGGCAATGCGCAACATAATAACCAAATCCAAGTCTCTTTCAGTTCAAGTCTCTTTCAGTTCACCTACTTCAGTAAATATTTTAATTACTTTTACCTAATTAAGAGAGAGGTAAGTCAGAAGGGTAAAATGGACCGTGCAATTAATATTTGGGGGTGCAGTAGAAGTCTTTGAAAGTGCAGGGAGAAGCCCCCCTTGCATTGCATCAAAGCTTGGAGCACATGGTTTATTCATTCAACCCCCCTCAACTTCCTCCTAACTATATTTATGAATATAATTAGAATCTATCGTAATATTGTTAAGAAATTTTACAATATTTATATATAAATGTAATTAATATTCAATTTTTTAAATTAAATATAAGAATGGAAAATAATTTAATATTTTATTTCTATATTTCTATATTTTTAATTTTTAATTATTAAATTTTTTATAATTTATTAGGTAACTTAAAATTATTTTTGTTATTTCTCTTGATTGTTAATTTTGTTTTATTTATAAAACTTTTGTTTCTTTTTTTTTAGTTAAACAATATTTGTAGGTTTAATAAAGCTTGAAGTTTCTGGTAAATTTGAGAATTTTTTATTAAGTTCTTGTTAGATTTTTGTGATGCATTGGATCTTAAAAAATTTAAAACCTTTTCAATTGTGTCCTAGTGATATATTTTTATATTAACTAGATAATGTGATTGTTAACTGAGTGACTGTTATAGATTTATAAAATTAATGTGACAAAAACTGAACAGGTAACAAACAAAATAAGAGTTAACCTAATTAATAACCACGTCACATAGTTAAAAAAAAAAATTCAAACACTAGAAACTAAATTTTTGAGAACTCATAGATTACAAAAATTAAATTTTTTAATAAATAGTCAATTAAAAGTTTCTAAAATTATAAGAACTTAAAACTTTGTTAAGTATTTTTTTCCTAGCTGTTATTTGATTAAAGTTGACTTAGATTCCCATTATTCTTTATTACAATCTTAATTCAACGTTTTTCTTCCTTTATACAATTTTTTTATTCAAATGATGTATTTAAATTTGATTAAATTAAATAGCTTTTAAGAGGCAGACTATAAAATCTCGTAAACCTTTTGAAAATATATCTTCTTTTCACATTCAACTATTGATTATAATATTATGTTTCATTTGTTATAAATTCTTATGATATTATTTATTAAAATTGAAAATATGAAAAAATTAATTTTTATTTATTAAATATAAGGATAAAATTAAAAATAAAATTAGACTTCAAGTTCACAATTTCATTTCATCCGTGCTGTACTTTCCATTTCATTTTCACCGTCTATATTTCTATCACGATCAGGTTCAGTTCAAGATTCCTCCCAGTCTTCGCACAATCCAAAATAATGGAGCTCCAAGAGTGAAGACAGAAAAAAAATTATAATAAAATAAGAGAAATTGTGCGGGTAGAATATATGCACCACTTTTTTACTATTTTTTTTTATAAAAAGTATATTAAAGATATAGTACTTGACAACTTAACTTTTTTTATCCTGAAATTGTATTTTACGAACAACCTGTCTATTTTAATAATTTTTAAAAATTTCCGATTTTAATAAACTTTCAATAATATTTTCATAAACAGATTGATTTTTTTTTTTTATTTATTTCTTGTCTCTTTTCTCACTTGATCCTACTTGAGCCTACAACAAGAGTAATTTAATGTTATAATCAGGTAATGTTAATACTTATCCATTTTAGCAATTTTTTAATTAAAATATTAATTTCTGTAAATTTTAATTAAACTATACAGTTTTCATAAACAATACCTTCCTATCTTTTTGTCGTTTGAACCCATCATTAGAGTAATTCAATGTTATAATATATCCTCAACAACATCTCAATACTCATTAAAATGTACTCACAAACAAACTCATTTCTTTCCTATTTCTATTTTGTCATTTTCAACCCACCAGAAGAGTAATTTAATTTTAAAATGTAATCTTCATAAACATTAAGGTCAATTATGTGGTAAATATTTCTTTTCATCATGAATGAGAAGAAGAAAAAAAAAGCACGCCATGCCATATACGTACTTTTAGGAGATAAAAAATAACAAAAAAAAGACGAAACTAATAGTATCTTTATAAATTAAACTTAATTCATATTATATATATAGAAACCTTTTAAGTAGGGTACAAATTAATTTAACTCAAGTAAAATTGAGTTTTTATTTAACTGGGCAGTTATTGAGGAGATAGAAGCATGCGTGATGATAAGAAGAAGTTATTTAAGGAGAGAGTGGTGCGGTTTGAAGTGGATGATTGGTTCAATGGTGAATAAGAGGCTTGATTTGGTCGTATGTAGCGATTGCAATGAGTCGGTGGACGAGTGCTGTGATATGGAATCCATCGAAAAACAAATACTGGGTTCGATCAGGGCATGGTGTTCCATCAACAACACACTGTCCATCGTCTCTCGTAGGGCAGCAAGGAGCATTCAGAACAGTGAAACCTGAAAAACGTGGATGCACGCGTTCATGCTTAGTTAATTCTGTAGAAGAATGAAGTGTAAGATGTTGTTCATACCAAATTGGTCAAGGGAGGCGCTTGTGCTGTTTATGAAGATTAACTCGGAATCAGTGTACTCTTTTTTCAGTGCGTTGAGTTTAGCATCGAGCTTGTTGTTGAAGAGGAAGGAAGCATTATTGAACTCAGCAACACAATTTCCATCTGTTCCACGTGTAGATATGGCTTGTGGAGTGCACCCTATAAGACCCATCCCAGCTACCACCACTTTTCTTGCTCCTCTCTCATGCAGTTCCTGTCATTCTCATTATCACTTTCATTTATATGTTTGTTATGTTGTGATGTTATATATGAATCCTGACATTTAGAGGGATAATAAAAGCTATAATGTTTATAAAATTTTCATTACAAAATTTAATTTTAATACGTCATCATATTTTTTGTGAAATTTAATATTTATATCAACGCCAGTTTTGTTTTTGTTTGAGATTAAAGAGAATGTAAATAGTTTTATAGATTTTTTTTTTTAAATAAATGATGGATCTTCTTAATATCTATGCATAATATTCGTAAATGTATGTATGTAATCTAATAATAAGATTTTACTTATAATTTTCAATATATTACACTAAAATAAAACACTAAAATGAATCAAAAAATAATAATTTCATATGCTTAATTTATTTTGTGACATGCACACCCAGCCACACAAAATACAAATACGAAGAAAATGTAGTTAAGTAAAGAGTTAGTAAATGTAACTATATATTTTTTTAAGTGAACCCTAAACTCTTGAAGTCGTCGGGAGGGTTCTTAAATGCCATTGAAATTCTAAGAACCCAAATTACCTTCAAACTATGCCTGCTATAACGAATGAATACGGCATCAAGAAGTTTTTATGTACGGTGTTAAGATTAACCCAGAATCGTGAATTTGTGAGACAGATTGAAAAGCAAATAGAAAATTGTAAAATACCTGAATATTTTGAGATAACTTGTTTATGAGAAGGTTGGTATATCGCTCAAGGGTATAGATTCGGCTTGAGGGGTATTGCTGGGGAAGAAAGAAATTGTTTATGTAATCGTTGCTGCCTATATTCACGTAATACAAACACTGGTTAAGGTACTCTTTAGCTTTCTTAAAATCTGCTTTCTTAAAATCTCCAAGTTCCTTGGCGATTTCCAAATATATGGCTCTGTGATTTTTCAGCTGTTGTTCCAAATGGATATTCTCACCCTGCATTGCGTAACGCTAATTTAGTGGCATGCCTCAGCATTGAAACACAATCTAAAACTATACCAAAACCAGTTAGATATATAGATGAACAAATAAAGAATATATATTTTATTTATATACTAGACGCTTTCCGGTCTCAGAGAGAATCCCAGCTGCTCCGGAGGCATAATTCACACCCTTAAGTATGTCTGAGCCACTGGTGTTTGCAAAGGGTGGGATGAATTTCTCAAATCCCAAAAATTGTGCTGCAAAGTGTGCATGGAGTGAGAAAATCGAGATAAGCAAAATATAAGTTTTTACCTTACAATAAAAAAAAATATATAAGGTTGAGAATATTACCGAGGAAGTCAACTAGGTTTTTTCCATTGGTAAATCGTCCTGAAGGGCCTTCTTGGAAGTCGACGCCATATGGATTGTAATTGCATTTTGCAGCTGTTCGAAGGTTGTTGTTATTTCCATTGTCAGATAAAGAGTCCCCAAAGACAAAAAAGCAGGGCACTTTCTGTTGTTGTCCATTGACACAATGTTGCATGCAGTTTGCAAGCAATAGAAGAAGAGATGGAATCAACAATGCTTTGGTCTTGATTTCCATGTTGGGGTAGGTAGGTAGAAAAAAAACAGATGAGACAAAAGATTTACGAGTGTGGCTATTGCAAGATGAAAGATGCATGTACATATATAGGGTTGGGAACAAAGTTGTGTGTCCAAAGTTGTAAATTACCATTACAATGAAGTCAAAACGAAGTAATATTTGAAGGACAACCAGTTTGGCATGTTTATCTTGTTTGTAAGATTTCTAAACCAAAGGTAGCCTTTTTTGTTCCCGAATTTGGAAAATTTTTATTCACTAATCACTAATAAAAAAGTACTAGTGTATTTTAATGGTGTATAAAATAGATTGTATCTATTAATTGCTTTTTCAATTTTATCTTCACCGAATGAAAAATTTCAGATTCATAATGAGACAAATTCATAGTTAGAGACCAATTTCTTTATTACAAATCAAAACCTTTTTAGCTATATTAGTAGCCAATTTAGAAACCAGTTCATAATAGAAACTATTTTAATTATTAATTTAGAGATCAATTATAAATTTTTATTCATAATAGACATTATTATGATTTTTCATATTTCATGAAATTTTTCTTAGAAATTTGTTGAAATAATTGCAATAAAAGACTTTTTTTACAATTTTTTCTAAAATTTTTAATTGAAAAGTAATTTCTTCGTGGATAATTATTTCTTACAAAATTATAAAATTCACAAGTATATTTTACAAAATTTTCTATAAAAATATTTTATACAAAATATTTTATCAAAAAAATGGTACCAATTTCTTCCAAATACTTTTCATAACAGAATTTATAAGTATTTCATACGAAAAAAATTTCAAAATAAAATTGAGAGAAAATATGTATTTTTTTAATTGTGAGAAACCATTTTAGTTATCAATAATTTTTATTTTATAAATTGGTATCTAAATTAGTCAGTATAATAACTAATTATTTTTAATCATTAAAATTTATCATTATTTAAAAACTATTTTTTTATAATGAAAATAAAATTACCATTAGATACACCGATAAATTTTGCAAAAAATGAATTATCATCAGAATTAAAGAAAAATAAATTACCAACCAATTTATCAACTAATTTTCAAAAAATTCTATTACCAACAAATTTAAATTACTGATGAATTTTATTATTAAATGATATCAACAGATCCAATATCCATCAATAACAAAATATAATTTGCCGACAATTATTGCAATAGATTTTACCAATTTATTATTAATGGATATTTCATTAATAAATTAAAAATTAAAAATTGATCATTATAATTGGTAAAAAAATTAAAATTTTCAATGAATTTGTTTTTGTCAAAGTTCATCAATAATAGTTTTTTTTAGTATAGTCTTATAAAACACTTAAAACCTAACTTATTTGTTAAAGAAATTATCTAATGGAATTTTGGTCATGAATTTGTAGATTTCCGACTCATTTTCATCCTTGAATATAATGATAATCAACATATAATTATATTATAATTTAATTAGTAACCTTGAACTTAAGGCTGTGTTCGTACGGGGGAGTGAATATGGAGAAGAGTGGGAAGATGAGCTTGTGTAAATTTGAGTAGATGAATTTTTGTGTTTTTTTGAGTGGATTTAGAGAGTATAGTGAATAGATTTGGAGATAAGTTTTATGAAAATTAGTAAAAGATTTGATTGATGTGATAGATAAAATAAAAAATATAATAGATAAAACTTGATAATTACTAAAATACCCTTAATATAAAAATATATTAAATTTTTTTTAAATTAGTTAAAAATATTACATTTTAAAAACAATTATTTAAATAATTAATAAAAATTAATACAAAATAAATTATTATATTATTATAATTACTTTTAAATAATAATAATTATTTAAAATTAGTAGTTAATAACTATTATTATTATTATATATTATTTATTATATATATATATTTATTAATTTATTAGATATATTATTAATTATTATATATAAATTATTATTTATTATTACAAATATACATTATTAATTTTAATAATTATTATATATATATATAAATATATTATTTATTATTATTATTTTATTATATATAAATATATGTAATCGGTTACATAACATATATAATATATGTTATTATATATGTTAATGTAACCGGTTACATATATTTATATATAATAAATTAATAATAATAATTGTATATAATTATTAATAATATATATTTTAATTATAATTTAAGAATAATATAATTTGTAATTATTAATATTTGAAATATTATAAAAGAAAAAAATTATAAGAGTTGGTTAAATTGGTAAAATTAGTTATTATTTCTGCAAATCTTTGCATTTTAGCGTGGATGGAAATTTTATTCAATCTTTCAAATCTGTTGTCGTATATATTTCTAAATCAGTGCAATGAAACATGAAAAGTAACGAAAATTTATTTGCGCAAATCAGTGGATCAGTAAAATGAACACTGCCTAAAATTTTAGGTATTTAACTATAATAAATACATGTAAGATCATGAATAATGTTATACCTAACATAGAAGGATTATACATAGGCAAAATACACGTGCAAAACAAGTTTAAGAAAACTAAAATATCATTTTACAACGGGGACATCTAACCGTCAGATTAGAGTACACTCTCTCAGTTCATTACCAAATCCCCTCTGTTTCTGTTGTTTCTTTGCTGTTGATTTTGATAGGTCCTGCATTTTTGTTTAAAATGACTTCAAATAGATTGATTTACATAGTATTTATGATTTAATAAATTTAGTCTGTTCTACATATTTGTAGTAGTTATGATTAATTAAAAAAAAAAAATAAAAGTTTTTTATAATTTATAATTCTAAATTTGAGTATCTTACACAAACAATGAATACAATAAATATAATAATTAAAATAAAGACTTTAATTAAGTATTTATTATAAGTAAATAATATAACATATTATGTAAAAAAATACATTAAAATAAAATAAAAAAATACATTTAAATAAGTTATAAAATAAAATATAGATTTATATTTATAAATATATGATACTAGTAAAATAATAAATAGAAATATTAAGTTATATATAATATACCAGCAATATTATACAATAATAAAATTTTTAAAATATAATACAAATTGTGAGGTGGAGTTGTAACTTTTGTTTTTCTTACAGATCTCCTTCGCTGTCCTTCAAAAGACCTTAGTTGCACACTTTTGAATTAATGCACATTTAAATAACCATTTGACTAATACAGTAACCACTAACACCCTACTTTCCAAAGTCAAGTTATTAAAAGTATTAAAAGTAATTAAATCTAAACTAGGCGTGGCAAAATTGGCCCGGTCCGCCTGTGACCCGTAAAAAACAGGCCGGGTCAGACTGACCCGCCATCAATAAACGAGTTAAAAACTGTAACTTGTCCCGTTTACGGACGGGTAGGTGAACTGGCCCACAGGCTAGTCCATCTCTTTTTTTTTTCTTTAACTTTTTTTAATTTTTTTAACTTTTTATTAAAATTTTGTTTATAAATTTATTTATATAATATAAAAAAATATTATTTTTAATTTTAAACATAAAATAAAGGGCTGGCGGGCTGACCCGTTTTGGCCTGCTAAACTGGCAGATCAGGCGGACTGGGTTACAGCGGATTGACGGGTTGGAAATTCCAACCCTTAGGCCTAATCCATTTTGTCATCCCTAATCTAAACTCTTAAATGGTTAGGCATGTGTATTCTTCTCTCTCCTTATTGATTTTTTATTATAATATTTTAGTATGATATTTTCTTTTTCTTTTTTTATTGAATTTTCTATGGCAGGACAAATAACTCTTTCAACACTCTCGTGACATCTTTTCTAATAGAAAATTTTTAATAAATAAAACATCACATATTATAATATAGTAGAGCATACAGAAAAAAAGTATATGAGAATCAATTATTATAGTCATCTAAAATATACTAATATACTGAAATAGAAGTATTATAGGCGCAAAACAATGATATAAGTACGTCTTAAAACATAAAACAGATACCAAAAGATTTGCTCAACCGAGCAAAGGAAGATACTACAAATTTCTTCAAAAGATGTTTCGAAAAGAGAAAGATCTAAATAAAATCTAGATAGCAGCATCACTTCCATCCTTTTGATGATCATCATAAGTTTTCACAACTGTTCACACCAACATTGGTAATTATTGTGATAAGAAAAACACAACCAGGAACCAAACACAGAAGGGTAAGCTAGTAAAAATAATTTTAGCAGATAAATAAACATGTTATGAGCACAAACAAAATATGATAGCAAACGATAAAAGATCTTCTAACTCGATTAACCAGATACATGTAATAAAATTAGATTCATTAGAAACTTGCACTTGTAGTAGCATCTACTACTCTGCAGAGCGATTGTCAATGAGTTTCACCATACCACACACAAGGTTAGTCCATGATCATCTAAGGCCATTATCCTACCAGAGACTAAGACCTCCTACTACTCTCACCACACGAACCAATCTACTCTTTATGAGTTTGACTGATCCATTAGAGTGTCAGTATGTAATCTTACTTGAATCCATAAGTCATTACATACACTACTTTGTCACCCATAGAATTTCTCCATGAAATTCTCACATAATCCACATGATATCTCATATTAATTACCATCTCATGCTAAACACATCAATTATAGTTCAAAATACTTCATCATACATGGATCATCATACATGGATAATCACATACTTCATGCTTTTAAAAGGGATTTAGCCACCTACATATTCAACAAGAAAATTAAAACAAATATGTACCATTCTCACTTAGACTATAATATTTCGCTACAGGATCCTCTCCTCATTGCTTTTGGGTATATAGATTAGTATAAATTTTGTTTAATTTGTTAAGTAAACTTTCTACTCGTATAATCGATTGTATTATACCTTTTTAAAATTTTTAAAGTAATATAGACCATATAATAAAGAGATTTTACCGTATGTGCTCAAAGTAGATAAAGAATATTTCAAATTTTTATAATAATATACAACCTTCGAATAGCATAACTTGAAGAATTAAATGGTTTTTTAATATTTTTTTAATTCGACTAAAAAAAATTTATTGAATTCATCGGTTTGACATTCATGGCTACACATAGATGAAAAAATCATAGGTTAATTGAACAATGATAAGTTGATAACCAAATTTTGACAACTTTATCTTATAACTTGAGATATCATCTTCTAATTGGTTTAGAAATATAAAAAAATGAGGAAATGAAAAATGGAAGATCATTTAAAAGATGACACATCAAGTTATAAGAGAAAGTTGTCAATATTTAATTTTTAAAAAATTATTTTCCTAGGTTAATTATAGACAAGTAGAGTAATAAATCAATAAAGAAAAATTGAGAAAAGAAGCTAGAACTGCTCACAGAAAAATAAAGTACTTATAAAACTTAAATACTCATAACAAAACTTGCCAAACTCCACATGGCAGCAATAATGTCAATTACTTTTGTTTGGTAGAGAAAGGAAGTAAAAGTAGTGAAACTCGATATTGCTTCCTTGGGTTCTTTTAGAAAAAATCTTGATGCAACTTGGACACACACCCCATATATACTCCCACACATTTCTTTGATCATCATTAGCTTTTCTTTCCAATATCGATAGATGGAGATGATGGCAGCTAAGACAAAGTCATGGCTGGTTTTATCCATTTTTGTGTTGGCTGCAAACTGCATGCACCAGTGTGTCCATGGAAAACTTGCATGTTTATCTTTGGGGACGCTTTCTCTGAAAATGGAAATAACAATAATCGCAACACAACCGCAAAAGGCAATTACACTCCATATGGCATCGAATACAAACAAGGCAATAACCCAACAGGAAGATTTACCAATGACCGAACGGAAGCTGACTTTGTTGGTAACAAACATTCTCAATTCTTAATTCAACATTTTTTTCAACCACCAATCAGTAATATAAAACGTACGTGTCGAATTGCAGCTGAACGTCAAGGGTTACCGGACATCCCACCCTATGCGAACATCGGTGTCTCAGACATTCTCAAGGGTGTCAACTATGCATCTGCTGCAGCAGGGATTCGTCCTGAGACAGGCTCCCAAAGAGTATTGTTTTTACATAATTCATTCTTAATATATATGTCTAATAAGCTTTTTGGAGGATTTGTTTTTCAATGCCGAGGCAAGCCACTGAATTACTGTTACGTACGCAACGCAGGGTGACATTATCAGTTTGGAAAGGCAGATCCAAAATCACAGAAACATATATAACCGAGTTGTTAAGAAACTTGGAGGTTCAAATAAAGCTAAGAAGTACCTTAGCAAGTGCTTGTATTACATGAAAATAGGAACCAATGATTACTACGATAATTACTTCTTCCCCCAGGTTTCTTCAACAGTCCCCGACCTTACAACCGATCGATATGCTGCAGATCTTGTTAGACGCTACTCTTCATATATGAAGGTGTTATACAAATTTCTATATCTTTTTTTCTTTTTTCTCACAAATTCGCTTGGGGTAAATTTCACCCTACCATGCTTAAATATAAATCCAAATTAAAATTCTGAATCAAAGGCAAAGAGTTTAGTGTTCACTTAAAAAGTAATCTCATTTACTAAGAATTTATTTAAGTACCTATGCCTTAATTTTGAAGAATAAAATTATTAATATGAATATATGAATATTTATACTGGTAGCATGATGCCTTATACTAATAAGTAGTTTTATTGGTATAAAATTAGCATATAGTATTAGTTTAAGAAAAAAAACATGGTTTTGTGGGACAGAGACTACATGACGAGCACGGGGCAAAAAAATTCCTTGTCATTAATGTGGGTCGTATAGGATGCAGTCCATATTCGAGAGCTAGGTCTGCGACTGCGAGAGGTGGAGGTTGCGCTGAAGAGGTGAACGATGCTACGTTACTTTTCGACAGAGAGCTTAAATCTGAAATGGAGCGATTGAATAGAAACAAGTTATATGCTAAAGCCAACTTCATGTTCGTAAACACCACAACCAACATCGACACAGATCCCACTTCCCTTGGTACGAGTTCCCGTTTTCTCTCTCTCTCTCTCTCTCAATTTCACATTCTGGATTACAAGTTAAACCAAAAGGTCGATCTGTTTCAGGTTTCACTGTTGCCGATACTCCTTGCTGCCCAACGGTGCAAAATGCGACGTGTATTCCGAATGGAACACCCTGCAGCAATAGACATGAATACGCGTTTTACGATTCACTCAATCCAACATCATCTCTCAACAACATAACCGCAGCAATAGCAGATAATGCTATCATGATGGGCCTTTTTCCCTGAAGACTGCGGCACATATCCTTAAATAATTCACTAAGTCTTGCATCATTCTGTCTAATATGCTCTTTATTCTTGGGTAAAATTTGTTGAAAAAGTTACAAAAATGAGTCAGACACACGTCTTATTCATTCAATCCCACTCATAACCTTTTAATAAATTTTCTTTGGACAATTGAAACTTAGTTTGCACATAAGATGAAACTTAATTTACAGGACATCAATTGAAGAATCTTTTTCATCTCCTTTTAATCCTCCTAGTATATAGTAAACCAGTTCAGTGATGTAGACCACATGACTATTAGATGTAATTTTAATTGTATGGTGAATTCACAGCTTACATATTTATTCAGAACTATTTTTATTTTGCTTTTACGTTGGATATGTAATATATGCACTTTTAATTTTTTATACTACTCTTACTAAATTTATATATTAAAATCGATTGTTATTTAGAATAATTTAATTTATATATTGGAATAGATTGATATTTAGAATAATTAAATTTGTAGTATTTATGAGGAGATTAAAAAATTATTTACGAAAAGGTCAAAATAATATATATAAACATGTAAAATTATGTACAAAAAAGTAGGCACTGTAAGCCCTTTTTTTTCAGTTTTGTGCGTGTTGGGTCTGGCCTCTTCGTAGGCCCAAGACCAGCCCTTCCAGGGGATCCAACACCCTTGCTAGCCCCTAAACCTTTGTTGCATGTCTCATTTGCAGAAACCAGCCTTCTGTTTCTTATACGTTCTCCAGCTTGAGCTCCGTTAGGGCACACTGTTCTCTCCTAGTTCCAAGCTAACAAAAACATCTCGTACCTACTGGTAAGTCGAACTTTAGAGCTTTAGTCTATTTCTTCACCCCTTTTCACGTTCTGAGCATGTTGGTCAGTTAGGGTTCCATTTATTTACCCGTTTTGTCTTGGTTTGCACGATTTCAGCTCACTACTCGAGTTCCTGGAGCTGTGCTATCCCTTGGTTAGGGTCTTTTGCTTTCTGTACCCAAAACAAGGTAAGGGAAGCTAGTTTTTTTGCCGTGGTTTACCGTTTAAAAGGTTTTCTCCTGTTGTTTTTGTGTGGTTGAATACTTTTGGGATGATGAATGAGGTTTTTGGGATATGAGACTGTTTGGTTTGCTGTTAGGTATGTTCTGGTGTGCGTGTGCTTGCTGTCTGTGTGAAACAGTGGTGAGTGCTGTCAATCTCGCCTAAGCGAGCTTGTCTCGCCTAGGCGAGAGTGTCTGAGACTCGCCCAGGTTCTACTCGAGCAACTCGCTCAGGCGGAGGACCCTTGTCTTTGAGCGATGCGCTGTCTCGCTCAGGCGAGTGTGACTCGCCCAAGCGAGTTCTCGAAGAAGACCCTGGTGTACTCTGCTCGTGTCCTCGTCCAGGCGAAAGGTTTGATTTTTGGGCGAAGGGCGATCTCGCCCAGGCGAGATGCTCATAGGGTGCCACTGTTCCAGTCCTCGCCTAGGCGAGAAGGCCTAGCCTAAGCGAGTTAGTCGTTGTAGCTTAGGCAAGGGCTTCTAGCCCAGGCGAGAATAGTGCAGATTTATGTTTTTGGATCCTTATTTACCTTGGGTGTGACTATTTTATCTCAAATATGCAAAGTTATGGTGTGATTGCATGAGTTGTATAAATTGTATGCATTGAAATCTGTAGGTTAGCATGAGTAATGCATGAAATTATGTTTGGTTGGTTGAGAATGTGCATGAGAAATTAATGTTGAGATAACAAGTGGTGGTTATGAGATACGAGACATGAGATTGGTATGAAATAGGCATAATTCCATGAGTCTCGTGGAGAGACTTTATGGTGGCGTGTAGTGTGTATATTAAGATATGAATTCAAGTAAGGACTGCATCCCGAAACTCAAATGGGTCAGTGAGTCTCAGATAGAGCAAACTGACCTAAGTGGTGAGAGTGGCGGGAGGCCCTAGTCTATGACAGGATAATGGCCCTAGACGCTTAAAGGCTAACCTTGTGTGTGGTAGGGTGAAACCCATTGGCAATGGCTCTGCAGAGCAGTAGAGGCCACCACAAGTGCAAGCGTCCAATGAATCCAATCTTAGTATATGTATCCGGATAATTGAGTCATAGTGTCTTGTTTGTTTGCTATAACATGATGATCTATGCCTCCTGTGTTGCATGCTTGGGCTGTTTAAGTACTTGTTCTTTTATACCATGATGAGTTTTAAACTTCACTAGCTTACCCTTGTATTATTTTTATGTATGTTCTGTTATGTTTCCTCTCTTGCGGTGATCACCTTCTGGTGGGAGCAGATGGGAGAGGTGCTGGTGGTGGATCTGGGGAAAATAGCGGTGCGGCTTAGATTTCTTTGCTTGTCTTCACGGCGTTAGAAACAGTTTCTTGGCTTCATGGGGCCTTTTGTAATGGTTGTTTAGTGGCAACCCCTTTTGCTAAACTGTTAACCTCATCTTATGTTTTGTTATGGCATGGTGGCATGCCTAAGTTGTTTTTTTTTTCGGTACCCTCGTGGATGACTGTAATGGTTACTCTTCTCATATTCCATATTCATCATATTGCTTCTCACTATTATGATCATGTGATATTCCGTTTCTAGTTTATTCTATTTAAATGGGATGTTACAAACACCAAATACATTACTCGTTAATTTTTTTTGTCACTAGTTGAGCTATTGAAATATATTGGTTGTTAAATATTTCTACTCTTTGCTATAAATTTAGCCACCAAAAAGTATTTTTAATAAAATAAAAAAGCAACCTATTAAAGAAAAAAATAATGGTCTATATTATGACATCTATTGCTGAATTAGTCACTGGAATTTTTTAAAATTTAATAATTCTTTTCAAGTTAACAGCTGAATAAAAAATTCACCAAACCATTAAAAGGTGACCAATTCCAACGAATTAAGAATGAAATTTCGATAACTATTTAAAGGCCAATTTTCAATTTGATTGCTAATTGATTTGCGATTTGCGACTAAAGTTTTTGTTATTACATATTTTTGGTCGCTAAGGATTTGCAATCAATTTTATATCTTTTAGCTACCAAACACATAGTTTTATATTTTTAATAGATGTTTTACTAATATTAAAAGGTGAAGTCAATTAAAACGTATGTTATTGACATTAAGGAGAAAAAAATAAATACTTTTTAGATAAATTATGAAATTCTACTGCATTGGTTGTAAAAATCAATATATAAATTTAAAAAATTTATATCAATTAACAACTTGTATAAAAGTTTTATCCACATTATCAATTATTTTAAGAATTGATTTTATGATTTCTATCATGTCATAAAATACACTACACACTATTGATTCCGTATCACAACCATTTCACTGAGAATTAATATGTAAATTGCATCTACTTGTTAGGAAGAAGAGAAAAAAAAAAAACACTTTCATCTTATTTTCTATATTGGATCTCGGATAATAGACTTATTATATACAATGTATTTTTCTATTTTCGCGAACATATCTCATGTATTCAAGAAGGTGTCGTAGTTTAAATTGAGGAGTGAACAAGTCCCATGATGTCATTATATGATCTGTGTGCAGTGATTCTGTTGGCAGCTTCTGTGGGATGCAATCCATCCCAAAATACGTATTCACTTCTATTCTGACATGGTGTTCTATTAGCTAAACAAGGTGATGGGCAGCATGAAACATTCGCAACACAGGGAAACCTGAAACACAAATCAAATGAAATTGTAAGACAATCATTATTCGATATTGTTTTAGTACAATGATATTTTGACAACTTTTTCTAACAACATAATGTGTTATTTTCTAAGTGGTTTTGGAATATTGAGAATGAGAAAATGAAGAAATGGATAACCATTTAGAAAATGCTACATAAGATTGTAAAAAAAAGTTGTCAAAATTTAGTAGTCGATAGATTTTTTTTTGTTGTTTTAATCCAGAACGTGAAATGGAGTTTAAGAACATTGAAATGTGTACCTGGGAAAATGGATCTGTCGAAGCTAGGGACGAAGATGGATTTGGAATGGGTAGAGGAATGGTTGTTGAATTGGTCCAGTTGAGATTTAAGCTTGTGGTTGAAGATGGAGGCAGCATCACTCATCTCTTCAACACAAGATCCATTTCTCTGATGCATAGACATGGCATCTGGAGTGATTTCTCACCTGCTTTTCCAAATCGATATTGTCACCCTGCGCCAGCATTCAAATCAAAATTTCCAAAATTACATCAAGAAAAACCAATTAAATCGAAGGATAAATAAAGGAATATTTGAATTATTATGTACTCCAATCATGCCACTGTCGGGTCTTATCCCTGCTCCTCCTGATGCATAGTTCACACCCTTAAGAACGTCTGAGCTACTAGTGTCTGCATGGGGTGGGATGAGTTTCAGAAATCCCAGAAACTCGCCTGAAACAAATGGCTAAACGTTAATTAGGGTGCTAAACAAAATTAAAAATATTATATTTTAAAAAAAGGGTGAATCAAGCATAGAGAATGTGATACGTACTAATGAAGTCAACGGAGGTTCTTCCATTGGTAAATCTTCCTGTGGGGCCTTGTGGGAAATCGATGCCATATGGTCTGAAATTGGCTCTTCCTAATGTTGCACGGTTGTTGTTATTTCCACTGTCAGACAGAGAGTCCCCAAAGACGAAAAGGCAAGCCACAACTGGTTCTGCATGGGCACAATAATATTGCATGCAATTTGCAGCCATTAGAAGAGATAGAACTAACCAGGGCTTAGCCTTAGCTTCCATTGATCTCGTTGTAGCCAGTGCCAGATGAAAGATGCATGAGTATATTTATTGCAACTTTTTGCTTTCAATGAAGTCAGAAAGAACCAACTTGGAGGCCGAATAGTTTGACAAAGCTTTTATTTTTTATCAACGGAAAGTAATTATTAACATTATTGCTAAGATGACCAGTTTGGCAAGTTTTGTTGCTGGTTGAAACCGAAGGGCAACTAAGGGAAGAGATCTTTTTGTGGGTTATGAACATATGAACTTATTGTATATCTAAATCTTTCAGAATGTCTAATATTATCAAAAGTGGGTCTCTTTTGCCTTTTTTTTTTAATGAAAAATTATACTATAATTTTTAATTTTACACTCTCATCGTTTACTTTCTCATATAGCTTAATGTTAATTATTTATTATTTTAAACGAAAAGATAATAATAAAATGATAATCATAATATCATTGGCCTTTTGTAACGTCTACAATATTATTTCATCTCCAAAAACACTAAGGATGCATTGAAACTGCTCAAAAAGATGGGTTTCATGTATTGTTGTTGATGTTGATAGAAGATTTGTCCTTTCGACCGTCATCACCTTTAGCTTTTCGCCGCTCCTACTATCAATGATGGAACATTGTAATGTAATGACACAGGGGAGTTACGGCTCCCCCAAAAACTTTTAATTTTAATTTTTATATATGTTAAGTATATTTTTTAAAATTATATTTATATATTATTATTTTATTTGTATTAATTTAGTAAAAGTTTTATTGTATTATCTATTTTATTTATATATTAAAATTTATATGTATTTATTATTAAAAAATAAAATAAAAATTAATTTGATGGACATTGGTTAATAAAAGATAATAGGGTTCTGTCACTAGTTATAAGATTATTTTATCATAAATGATTAAAAAAGAATGAGAGTTAAAAAAAGGTAAAGAAATAAATTAGGAAACAAAAGATTTCAAAACACACATGCAGTTATTTAGTATCTTATGATTTATGATTATCCTATTACTATGTTTTTCTCAAATTAAACTTTTCCCAAATTAGTATGCCTAATTATGAAGGGATTCTTTTATAAAATTAGCATGAACCCTAATTATATTTTTCCCAAAATTAGTATAATCTAAATTATGAAATTTAGAAATTTTGTGTTTTTCATTATATATGGTAAAATTTATAAAATTTTATAGATATATCTTGGACTGCATTACGAATTCTTATACACATAATGAATTAGTTAAATAGCTTTGAATTGGTAGAATTTAGAATGTTCCTGTTATGTTAATTTAATGAATTAGAAATATTATAAATTAAAAAATAAATACGATCTAAAGAGAAAAAATGATTTTTTTATTTAATTAAAAAAAATTTATATATAAAAAATCTAATTTTACATTCTTAAAGTTTGTGGTCAAGCTATTCCCTACTACTAATTATATTCCTTTGTAAATTTTATTTTGGTCTCTATATACAGGTATTCCTGTTTTAAGAATATCTTTAAAGTTACATAATTCATCACTAGATTCAGCAGTTTCATCTTCTCGATTGTTACATATTAATATTACACCCAAAGGTCCATCCTTTAAAAAATAAATAATGATTTATTTTCTTTTTTCTTGACGTTTTTTTTTCTATTGGGTTTTTTCTTAATTTGTTTTTAACAAAGCACACCCAAAATTAAGTTCATTGTTCAACATAATTTTATTTTTCATCATCATTTATCTTGATCTTTAAGATAAGAAGTGCATTTTCCATCGTTGAGACCTAACCTACCTTAATAAAAATAGGTTTAGATTCTATTTCTATATTCAAGTAAGTTCACTTATTATAAATGGTTTGATTCTAGTTGCTTTAAAATTAATGTCTTGTTTCTCAGAAGAAGATCGTATTTAATTTTCACATCTCACAAGTTTACTCGGTATAAAAGACGCGATTTGAGTCGTTATCAAATTGACATTCTTTTTTTTATAAAAAGACTTACCTTCGATTTCTTTTTTTTTTCATATAAGTTCATGTATTATCAAATTAATGTCCTATCTCAAAAAACTTAGTATAATATTATAAGAGAGTATTATTTTAGTTGCTATTAAATGCACGTTCTACTATAATAATAAAAGAAAGGCACGTACTATATAATTACATATTTATGTGTAAGTAAATGTGAGGAAAAATACGCAGTTTTAAATAGGAATATTACTATTTTTATTTCTAAGAAGATCGTTGTCCAATAACAACCAAACAATAATTATTATGTACAAATTTGTATAATATACCAAAAATACTCATAATCATTTGACTCCAACAACACACCAAAAATATTGTCAACCATTTAGTTCCAAGTACACTCACAAAAAAGAATTTAACTACACTTTACACCATCTTACTACAAGTATAGAAAAATGTCAAATATTAATTCAAAATGTCTTTAACTTGGAACAAAAAAATATTACGAACTTAAAGTAGTTGATTATATAGTCATCCATATCTTATGAAACTTTTCAAAAAGTATTATTTTCACTTAACGAACCGTAAATAACCATGAAGTATTTTTAAAGAAAGGTAATTTTGATATGATTTTATGTATAAAGAGATGCGTTGGTTTCATGTTCGCATCACAATCATTGAACATAATTTGTGGAGATAGTCTTTAATGGGATGTTGTAGGTTTGTCATTATGATTTTTTTTATACTTTTTAATTAGTTTGTATTCGTTAAGATTGGTCCTTCAGATAAAAAAAAAAATACAATTTTCAATTAAGCACATAAATAAATAGTGCTAAAAATAGATAAAATGGAAATTATATTCATATATATTTAATATTGATACAAGATAGAAAAAGACAAGAAAATAATAGAAATATAACAAAGTCCCATATCATGTATGGTTCTCCCATCATGAACTATTGAGTATAATTTATTAAACATTAGAAAAGTATAAAACAGTTGACTAAAAATAGATTAGTAAGATTTGTAAATGGATACGGGGTTTTGAAGTAAAGCATCAAGACTGAGCAAGGGTGGTGATATTGACTGGGTAAACGTAGTTTGGATTAGATCCATTATACATAAGGATTGCGAGGAATTTGTTGAAAGGTTCTGTGAAAGCGAATTTATCCCAAAACACATACTGATTTATATTCTGGCACGGTGTTTGATTAGGAACACACAGCACACCCGTCCCCGTTGGGCAGCAAGAAGCATTCGTAACAGTGAAACCTGAAACAGTACAAGGAGAGTTCATTCAGATTGTTTCAATATAAAGACGAAGCGTAGAGTTTAAGAAAATAGAAATGCACCACTAGCAACGACTCCAAGGTTTCTGGCTGTGTTGTTTACAAAGATGCATCTAGAACCATCAATGATTTTGTTGTTTAGTTGGTCCACTAGAGATCTAAGCTTGGCATTGTATATGGATGCTGCAGCATTCATCTCTTCAACACAAGATCCATTTGTCCTATTATTCATGGCTAAGGCATACGGAGTGCACCCAATACGACCCACCCCAACATTCACGAATTTTCTTGCCCAAGACGACGCAGTTCCTGTCCTCCAAAATCGTGTATATTTCATAATTGTTAAACTTGGATAACTAAGATAGAGGATAAATACATGAAATTGTAAGTACCTGAATGTAGCTAGAGTAACTGTTAATAAGAAGTTGTGCAAATTGTTCAGTGTTGAGGAAGTGGCTTACTGGGTAAAATTGGGGAAGGTAGTAATTATATATGTAATCATTGTTGCCTATATTCACGTAATACAAGCACTGTCTAAGGTGTTGTCGAGCTCTATCAACACCTCCAAGTCTGATAACAATTCTGCTAAATATGTTTCTGTGATTTGCGATCTGCCTCATGAAATTGATATTGACACCCTGCGTACGTAAAATAGTGGCATTAGCTTCCTTTGACTTATAATACAAACCCTCTAAAATTATAACACAAAAACCCTATTCATTTATGTATGTGTATACTAGATGTGAGCCGGTATCCATGAGAATCCCAGCTGATCCAGATGCATAGTCGACACCCTTGAGTATGTCTGAGCCACTCCTGTTTGCAAAGGGTGGGATCAATGTGTTTAATCTCGTAAATTCAGCTGCAATGGTCGAAGTTTAATCAGTGATTGTGAGGTAAAAAAAAGTATGGGAAAGCACAGAGCATGGATGTTATGTTACGTACCAATGAAATCAACTTGCGTTTTTCCATTGGTAAATCTACCAGTTGAGCCTCGGGGGAAGTTGATGCCATAGGGTCCATAATTGGATTTTGCCCTTGTTCGAAGGTTGTTGTTGTTTCCATGGTCAGATAGAGTGCCCCCAAACGCAAATAAACAAGGCACTTGCGCTTGTTGTCCATCCACACAATATTGCTGCAGCATATTTGCAGCCAATACAAGAACAGATAGAAGCACACATGACTTCATCTCCAAAACAAGTTGGCTTATTATGATCACAGAATGATAATTAAGGAGTGTCACAACCACACCCAGAAAGATGCAAGTGTATATATAGGGCAGGCTCACCAACTTTTGCCTCCAACTTCCAACGTTTTTTATTTATCATCGAGTGATTAAGGCAGGATTTGGCACGTGTGTATTTACCTTTTTTTCAACCCGATGCATTATTGTTAAGATGCCGTGTTTGGCAAGTATTTACCATTTGAATAATCATATCTATTTTCTATTTTAATATTTTTTAGTGGGAATTATACATTACTTAGATATAAAATTAATGTGGAATATATAAAAAGAAACTTCATTTTTTCGATAATTGAATTTTTTGAGATTAAATTAAATTCAAATTCAAATTTTATTACATTGATATATTAGAAGAGCAATTTTTTTATTAAATTAGCATAAATGCTTTAATCTTTATACAAAAGAACCTATATGATTTGATACATTAGTTTAATATCATAATATCACCTGTCACAATACAATTAAAACACTTAATTACAATTTATATAAACATTATGATCTACAAATAAAAAAATCATAAGTGAACATATATATATATATATATATATATATATATATATATATATATATATATATATATATATATATGAACACCTAACATTATATACCAGGCACTAACAAAGACCAATTCTTCTTCTGCACTCCTATTTGTTGGATTAAAAAGTGTTTTGCTACTTTTAGAATTTCACACTACCGCTCAAAGCACAAATTTGCATATGAGAGCTAGCATAAATATATGTTCCAATATTATATTTTGCTTTCTCAACTGTAGCCTCCCAACTAATGTAGTGCCTTGATTTATACTATATATTATTGAGCATATAGCAAATATATTCTAAAAGATGATTGATATACTAATTTTGATGCAAAATAATATTATAAGAGTAATTAATAATTAAGGTATTAGTTTCATTTAAAACATTAAATTATAATAGAATTACGAGTTTGGTATCAGTTACTATTAAGTCTCCAACTTGATTCTTTGATATTAAATGCTTTTAAATATATAGATTGCGTTGCTGATTAGAATTTAAGGTAATAAATGGTGTGTGTAAAATACATTTTAAATTTATGATATATAACTTTAAAAGTTATGATATATAGTTGACTTAATTATATTTTGCATCCGTGATCAAATTGAGAACTTTTAGTTGAATATCTATTAAATTTTTGTATTATATTGATTCTTTAAAATTTTAAATTTTTTAATTGAGTCATTAGATATTTTTCTGTTACCTATACGAGGAGGTGATAATTATCTTTCATCGTCAAATATCCCTTCATAATATATCACTGCAAACAAAGATTTTTCAAAAATTTGTTTATTAATGTATTTATCTAAAATTATTCTTAAAATTAATAAAAATTATAAATTTATAAAATTATGAAATATAAAATAAAAATATATAGTTTTATAATTTTATAAATTTATAATTTTGTGATTTTATAGTTTTTAATTTTATAATTTTACAACTGTACTATTACAAACTTCTAAAGTTATATCAATTTATAGTTTTATAAATATATAATTTAATAATTTTATATTTTATAAGATTATAAAATCATCAAATTATAAATTTTTAAAATAATAAAATCATATATTTTTTATTTTAGATTTCATAATTTTATAAATTTATTTATTTTGTAATATTATATTTTTTTAATTTTTTAATTTAATATTTTATAAATTTATAATTTTACAAAATAGCAGTGAGTCATAGTATCATTTTCTAAAAATAAATATTTTTTAGATAAGCTATGAACATTCTACTGCATTGATTGTAGAAGTCAATATAAAAAAGTAAAAAGAAAATCAATTAACAACTTGTATAAAAGTTTTATCCACATTATCAACCATTTTAAGAATTGATTTTATTTTTTTATCTTGTCATGAAATACACACAACACAATGATTCTGTATCACAACCATTTCACTGAGAATTAATATTGCATCTACTTGTTCAGACGAAAAAAAAACGCTTTCATCCTATTTTCTATATTGGATATGGGATAATGGACTTATTATATACAATGTATTTTTCTATTTCCGCGATAGGTGTAAGAACATATCTCATGTATTTAAGAGGTGTCGTAGTTTGAAAAGAGGAGTAAACAAGTCCCATGATGTCATTATATGATGTGTGTGCAGTGATTTTCTTGGCGGAGATAATAATGTCTAAATTATAGCTATTACAGTATTTGATTACATAATATTTGCTAATAAAATATTTGACATATTAACACCCTCATTCAAGTTGGTGCATGGATATCACACATTCCTAATTTGAATAGATGCTCATTAAACACTCTGTTTGACACTCCTTTAGTGAAAACATCAGCCAACTGCAATTCTGCAATTCTGATCTTACAAAAAGAAAGGAAATTATTTAAGCTTCAAGTTTTTCTTTGAAAAAATGTCTATCAATTTTCACATGTTTTGTTATATCATGTTGCACCGGATTGTGAGCAATTGTTATACCCGACGTATTATCACAGTACAAACTCATAGTTTCATTTTGTTTAAATCCCAAATTTGAAAGCACATTTTTAATCCACAAAAGTTCACATACACCTAGTGTCATGCCTCTGAATTCTGCTTCAGCACTAGATCTTGTTACTACAGACTGTTTTTTACTCCTCCAAGTTACAAGATTCCCTCCTACAAAAGTAAAGTATCCAGAGGTAGATCTCCTATCATCTTTTGAACCTGTCCAATCTGCATCAGTGTACATGATTTGAGAACAAAATTCATTTTCCAGGAATGGACTTTAAATCCTCTCAACAGCATCCATATGAAGCTTTCGTGGGTCATGCATAAATTGACTAACAACATTCACTGCATAAGTAATATCTGGACGTGTATGAGACAAATAAATTAATTTTCCTACCAGCCTTTGTCTATGTTTGCTGAATTTGAACATTGAAAGAGTTTATGATTTTGTTCAATTGGTGTATCAACTGGTTTACTCCCAAGCAGTCCAGTTTCTCATAGTAAATCAATAATATATTTTCTTTGGCATAGAAAAATACCATGTTTTGATCTAGCTACTTCAATAGCCAAAAAATATTGGAGGTTTCCAAGTTGTTTCATCTCAAATTCAGATGCAAGGTATTGTTGTCAACTGAAAATCTCATCTTGGTCATTTCCTGTAACAATCATGTCATCTACATATATATAATCAAAGCTATAATTCTTCCTTTTTCTCTCTTAAAAAATAAGGTGTGATCAGAGTTACTAGCTCTATAGCCAAAAGCCTTCATAGACTTGGTAATCCTTCCAAACCATGCCCTTAGGGATTGTTTTAATCCATATAGAGCCTTCTTTAATTTTCAAATCTTCATTCCAATTGAATTTGTCATACCTGGTGGAGAATTCATATAAATTTCTTTTGAAATTTTTCTATGTAGGAAAGCATTTTTCACATCAAATTGTAGAAGAGGTCAATTTTGGTTTGCTGCTAGTGGCAAAAGTATTCTCACAGTATTGAGCTTGCCTACCGGTGCGAAAGTTTCTTGGTAATCTACACCATAAGATTGAGTGTAACCTTTAGCCACAAGTAGTGCCTTATACCTCTCCATAGTTCCATCATCTTTATACTTAATTGTAAATACTCATTTGCAGCCCACAGTTTTCTTCCCTCTTGGTAAGAACACAAGATCCCAAGTGTTATTTTTTTCTAAAGTTGCCATCTCATCAACCATTGCTTTGGTCCATCTAGGATCTGTCAAGCTTCTTATATATTACTAGGAATAGAAATTGAAGACAATTGAGATACAAATGATGCATATGACTGGGATAACCTGTGAGATGACACATATTTACTAATGACATATTTAACTTTGGCTTGAAGGTCTGGTTCATATTTAGATGGAGGTTGACCACGGTTAGAATGGGGTGAAAGATTATAATGGACAGTAGTAGACTCAATGTTTGGTGTGTTGGTGGTCTCATGCAGACAATGATCAATTTCGTGATCAGTTTTGTCTAAATTAGTATTATCAAGGGTAGGATCAAGAGAAACAATTTCATGATTAGTTTCAACTACATTAGTATTATCAGAGATAGGATCAGAAGGTACCTCTGACGAGTCAAGCCGAACCTATGGAGAAGATTGAACCAATTGGTTAGGATCAGAAGACACTGTATTATCCCAAGGAGAAGTTTCCTTATTTAGGATTGGCTCACACGATCATTTATCTTTACAGTATAATTTTATATCTGTGATATCAAACATACTAACATCATGATTATGCACTTCACTTTCCTTACCGCCTTGAAGTGTAGAATCAACATAAAAAAAAATATGCTTATTAAATGTCACATCCATAGAGATATAAAATTTCTTTGATGGTGAATGGTAAGCACAATAATCTTTTTTAGTTGATCCATACCCAACAAAAACACATTTTAAAGTTTGTTCTTCAAGTTTTGTACGTTGATGTGGGTGTAAGTGAACATATATAACACATTCAAAAATATGAGGCGGTAAACAGACCATGGAAGGAAGGATACAATGATCAGACAACACATCTAAAGGCTTTCGAAAGTTAAGCACACTAGAAGGTGTTCAATTAATCAAATAAACTGCAGATCTCACAGCCTCCCCCCATAAATGAGATGGGACATTGCAATCTATCAAAAGTGATATTGCCACCTCTAATATATATCTATTTTTTCTCTCAACCACCCCATTTTGTTGTGTGTTGTGGTGATAAGGACATGTAGTTTGATGTAAGATGCCTGATAAGTGCCAAAATTCAGTAAAGATTCATAACAAACTCTGACACTTATGCTTTAAATTTGTGTTCATTTCATATTGATTCTCCCTAAACCTAAGTTTCAATCACATGCTTCCAAGTTTTGATTTAAAGAAATCATTTGATCCTATTTTGTGTGTTTTTCAGGAAAGATTAAAGAGAACTCAAGAAGAGTGAAGGAGAAAGCAAGAAACAGAGAAAACAAGGAAGGAATGTTGTCAACGTCGCTCAAACCAAAGCATTCTCGCCTAAGCTAAAGCTACTGCCGCTATTCTCGCTTAAGCGACGCAGACTCTCGCTTAAGCGAGAGTTCGTGCAGTGGAGACCCTCTCTTGCCGCCATTCTCGCCCAAGCAAGCTCAGATGCTGCCAATCTCGCCTAAGCGAGATCCTTTCTTCAGCTCGAAGTACTCTTGCTCGCCTAAGTGAGACATTGGTTTCAGCACGTCTCACCCAAGCGAGAAGCTTTCTTTAGCATGAAGAATGTTTTCTCGCTCAACTTAGGTAGCTTGAGCGAGACTTCGTGGGTATATATTCTCAGTGCATCAGAAAGTGAATGCAGCTGGAGATTTTGGGAGAAGAATTGATCCTTGCTGCAGAGCGGTGACCACGAGCAAACACAGATCATATTTCTTCTTCTTCTTTAGTTCTTAGGATTTTGATGGCTGCCATGAGTGGCTAATCTTCTCCTTTGGGGATTGAATGTAATCTACTCGAACTTGGATGTAATCGGGTGATATTTATATATAGCATTTCTGTTTTACTCAGTATTGGTATTATTGTTTTGCTCTTAATGCTTACTTCTATTTGATCAATAGATGTTTTGATTTTGATTTTTAGATCTGACTGGAAAGTATTTCTGAAAATCTGATTTGAACAATGATACTTGATATACTGTGATGCTAGAAATAGATCTCAATATATCAATTGCTGTTAACACTCGACCGTAATGCTGGATAGTTTGTTGAATATGTGAGGAATCAATATTCAGGGAACTAATCTTATGAATTTTATACGCGAGGGATCGGTATAAATGATTTTTGAGTGTGCATCAATATTGGTATTTTCAGATGTTATATATTATATTCATCCAGATTACAAACAAGGGAGATAGATAAAATTCAATCCCAGTTTCTTTTATTGATCTTTTAACTAATTTTCTGTTTTACTGTGTTTATTTATGCAATTTAGTTTAAATGTTGATAATCCATCGAATTAAAATTTCTGCATATATATGCTGATTGAGATAATTAATTATTTTAACTGAATCCATTCCTCGTGGGTTCGACACTCCTACTTTAAATCATTATACTACAGTTGACTTTTGGTACGCTTACCAAGAGACCAACAATGCCTTTGGAGTTCATGAACTCGATTAACTCAGTCTTAAAAATATTCTCCTCCATTGATCAAATGATCTTAATATGTGTGTTAAATTGAGTAACTATCATATGATGAAAGGAACGAAACACATTACACACATCACTTTTATGTTTAAGCAAATACACCCAAGTTATCCGAGTATAATCATCAACAAAACTAATAAACCATTTTTTCCCATTATGTGTAGATTGTGGGGCAGGACCCCAAACATCTGTATGGATTAATGAAAAAGGAAATTTTGTTTTTTTATTGCTTAAAGGAAACACAACACGATGACTTTTTGCCATTACACAAGTTTCACAAATAAAATCAGAAATATTGCATTCTATGCCATAACCAAATTTCCTTTTTGTTTTCATCTTGTATGTATTCATTCGCAAAGCCAATGTTCCTTTATGGGTTTGTTGTGAGACATTTTTAAGATAATACAATTTTTCTCTCTCTACCACTGCCAATCTTCTCCTTGGAATGGATGTTCTGGAAAAAACAATGGGTTGGATAAAATAAGACAACACAAGAATGTGATTTGGTTAACTTGCTGACAGAGAGAAGATTACAATTCAATTAGGAACAAATAAAACATCAGAAATTGATAAGGAGGGAGAGAGGGATATACCTACACCTTCAATAGAAGATGAGATCCCATTGACATTAATAATAGCAGCTTTAGAACTATTAGGGGAAAAATTAATAAATTTAGGTGGATCACAAGTCATATGATCAGTAGCACCTCTAAATCAATTATCCTATCATCATCCCTAGTAACAACAGAAAGATTAAGAGCAAAGTTAGATATACCTGACTTGATCACAAATCCGGCAACAGTAGAACTATGACTCTTAGAATAGCTTCTTGCATATGGGTAGCCGCGGAAGTCCCAAAATCATGTTTCTCGGATTGATTTTTATTGAACGGAGTCATCAGAAATATTCAAATAAAGAAGCATTGCTTCCTATATTGTAAAGGATGTCGGTGTTTGGCTCTTGATACCATATAGAAAGAATTTAAAGAATAATTCTGATATATTATTTCAAATAATAGGATTCCATATATATACATATAAGAGTGCTATAATTCCTCAACTATTAAAGGAATGAGTGCACAAATTTACTCACAGAGATAATAATGTCTAAATTATAGCTACTATAATATTTAATTACATAATATTTGCTAATAGAATATTTGACATATCTTAACTGCATGGGATGAGATGAGTTTCAGAAATCCGAGAAACTCGCCTGAAACAAATGATTAAAGGTTAATTAGGGTGCTAAACACAATTAAAAATATTATATTTAAGAAAAGGTGAATTAAGCATAGAGAATGTTATACGTACTAATGAATTCAACGGAGGTTCTTCCATTAGTAAATCTTCCTGTGGGGCCTTGTGGGAAGTCGATTGGCTCTTCCTAATGTTGCACGGTTGTTGTTATTTCCACTGTCAGACAGAGAGTCCCCAAAGACGAAAAGGCAAGCCACAACTGGTTCTGCATGGACACAATAATATTGCATGCAATTTGCAGCCATTAGAAAAGATAGAACTAACCAGGGCTTAGTCTGAGCTTCCATTGATTTCGTTGTAGCCAGTGCCAGATGAAAGATGTATGAGTATATTTATTGCAACTTTTTTCTTTCAATGAAGTCAGAATGAATCAACTTGGAGGGCCGAATAGTTTGACAAAGCTTTTATTTTTTGTCAACGGAAAGTAATTATTAACATTATTACTAAGGGAAGAGATCTTTTTGTGGGTTATTCACATATGAACTTATTGTATGTATAAATTTTTGAGTGTGTAATCTAATTAAAGTTATTTTTTTTTATAATAGATAATAATATTTTGACTTATTTTTTTAATTCATCATTTCAATAATTTTTTAATTGTTTATTTTGATTTTTTTTACTGGTATTTTAATAGACTCTTTTTCTGTAATTCATACTCTGAACAATATACCAATTTTAAGTTAAAAATATCTTTAAAGTTACATAATTCATCACTAGATATAGCAGTTACATCTTTCCAATTGTTACATATTAATATTAATATTACACCCAAAGGTCCGTCCTTTAAAAAATAAATAATGATGTAATTTTTTTTTTCCTGAGGTTTTTTCCCTATTGGGTTTTTTCTTAATTTGTTTTTAACGATGTGCACCAAAAATTAAGTTCATTGTTCAACATAATTTTTTTTTTATCATCATTTATCTTGCTTGATATCTTTAAGATAAGAAGTGCATTTTTCATCGTTGAGACCTAACCGCTACCTTAATAAAAATAGGTTTAGATTCTATTTCTATATCCAAGTAAGTTCACTTATTACAAAAAGGTGTGATTCTAGTTGCTTCAAAATTAATGTCTTATTTCTCAAAAGAAGATCGTATTTAATTTTCACATCTCACAAATTTACTCGCTATAAACGACGCGATTTGAGTCGTTATCCAATTGACGTCCTTTCTTTTTATAAAGAGACTTACCTTCGATTTCTTTTTTTCATGTAAGTTCATGTATTATCAAATGTTCTGTCTCAAAAAACTTAGTATAATAATATAAGAGGGTATTATTTAGTTGCTATTAAATGCACGTCCTACTTTAATAAAAAAAAAGGCGCGTACTATATAATTATATATTTGTGTGTAAGTAAATGTTTGGGAAAAACGCATCTTCAAATAATAATATTATCATCTTTATTTTTAACAAGATTATATGTCCAATCTCGACGAGAAAATGATTATTATGTGCAAATTTGTATAATAAACAAAAAATACTCTCAACCAGTAAGTACATCATACAAGAAAAAATTTAACTATAATATACTACTATATTTGTATAAGAAAAAATCAAACACTAGCTTAAAGTATTTTTAATTTAGAACAAATATCGTTATTGACTTAGAATCTATTATATAATTATTAACATTTATTTTTAGATTATTTTAAGTGATGTGAGGCTTTTTTTTTTCAAGATGTATATTATTTTCACCTGCTGAACCGTTAATAATCATGTAGTATTTTTAAAGAAAGGTAATTTTGATATGAGTTGGTTTCATGTTCGCTCGATAATTATTGCACATAACTTGTGGAGATTGTCTTTAATGGGATGTTGTAGGTTCGTCATTATGATTTTTTTTACACTTTTTAATTAGTTTGTATTCGTTAAGATTATTCCTTCAGATTAAAAAAATACAATACAAATTTTAATTAAGCACATAAATAAATAGTGCAAAAAATAGTTGAAATGGAAAATATATTCATATATTTAGTATTGATATAAGATAGAAAAAGACAAAAAAAAAATAGAAATATAACAAAACCCCATATCATGCATGTATGGTTCGCCCATCATGAACTTATTGACTATAATTTATTAAAAATAGATTAGTAAGATTTGTAAATGGATAAGGGGTTTTGAAGTAAAGCATCAAGACTGAGCAAGGGTGTTGATATTGACTGGGTAAACGTAGTCTGGATTAGAACCATTATACGCAAGGAGTGCGAGGAATTTGTTGAAAGGTTCTGTGAAAGCGAATTTATCCCAAAACACATACTGATTTATATTCTGGCACGGTGTTTGATTAGGAACACACAGCACACCCGTTCCCGTTGGGCAGCAAGAAGCATTCGTAACAGTGAAACCTGAAACAGTGCAAGGAGCGTTCATTCAGATTGTTTCAATATAAAGACGAAGCGTAGAGTTTAAGAAAATAGAAATGCACCACTAGCAACGACTCCAAGGTTTCTGGCTGTGCTGTTTACAAAGATGAATTTAGAACCATCATCACCAAATTTCTTGTTGTTTAGTTGGTCCATTAGAGATCTAAGCTTGGCATTGTATATGGATGCTGCAGCATTCATCTCTTCAACACAAGATCCATTTGTCCTATTATTCATGGCTAAGGCATACGGAGTGCACCCAATACGACCCACCCCGACATTCACGAATTTTCTTGCCCCAAGACGACGCAGTTCCTGTCCTCCAAAATCGTGTATATTTCATAATTGTTAAACTTGGAAACTAAGGTAGAGGATAAATACATGAAATTGTAAGTACCTGAATGTGGTAAAGGTATCTGTCGATAAGAACTTGTGCAAATGCTTCAGGGTTGTAGCGGCGGTATCTTGGGTAAAATTGGGGAAGGTAGTAATTATATATGTAATCATTGTTGCCTATATTCACGTAATACAAGCACTTTCTAAGGTGTTCTCGACCTTTCTCAATACCTCCAAGTATGGTACCAATTCTGGTATATACGTTTCTGTGATCTGAGATCTGCCTTAGGAAATAGATATTGCTACCCTGCGTATGTAGAATAGTGGCATTAGCTACCTTTGACATATAATACAAACCCTCTAAAATTATAACACAAAAACCCTATTCATTTATGTATGTGTATACTAGATGTGAGCCGGTATCCATGAGAATCCCAGCTGATCCAGATGCATAGTCGACACCCTTGAGTATGTCTGAGCCACTCCTGTTTGCAAAGGGTGGGATCAATGTGTTTAATCTCGTAAATTCAGCTGCAATGGTCGAAGTTTAATCAGTGATTGTGAGGTAAAAAAAAGTATGGGAAAGCACAGAGCATGGATGTTATGTTACGTACCAATGAAATCAACTTGCGTTTTTCCATTGGTAAATCTACCAGTTGAGCCTCGGGGGAAGTTGATGCCATAGGGTCCATAATTGGATTTTGCCCTTGTTCGAAGGTTGTTGTTGTTTCCATGGTCAGATAGAGTGCCCCCAAACGCAAATAAACAAGGCACTTGCGCTTGTTGTCCATCCACACAATATTGCTGCAGCATATTTGCAGCCAATACAAGAACAGATAGAAGCACCCATGATTTCATCTCCAAAACAAGTTGGCTTATTATGATCACAGAATGATAATTAAGGAGTGTCACAACCACACCCAGAAAGATGCAAGTGTATATATAGTGCAGGCTCACCAACTTTTGCCTCCAACTTCCGACGTTTTATTTATCATCAAGTGATTAAGGCAGGATTTGGCACGCGTGTTTTTACCTTTTTTTCAACCCGATGCATTATTGTTAAGATGCCGTGTTTGGCAAGTATTTACAATTTGAGTAATCATATCTATTTTCTATTTTAATATTTTTTTACTGGAAATAATACATTACTTAGATATAAAATTCATGTGTAATATATCAAAGGAAGAAACTTCATTTAATCAACAATTGAATTTTTTGAGATTAAATTAAATTCAAATTCAAATTTTATTATATTGATATATTAGAAGAGCAATTTTTTATTATAAGAGTAATTAACAATTAAGTTATTAGTTTCATTTAAAACATTATATTATAATAGAATTACGAGTTTGTTATCGCTTACTATCAAGTCTCCAACTTGATTCTGAGATATTAAATGCTTTTAAATATATAGATTGTGTTGCTGATTAGAATTTAAAGTAATAAATGTTGTTAAGTGGATAAATATCATTTTAAATTACGATATATAATTGAACTAATTATGTTTTTGATTTATAATAAATTTGGAAATTTGTAGTTGAATCTCTATAAAATTTGTGGAGTATATTGATTTCTTAAAATTTTAATTGAGTTGATAGATATTTTATTGTTACTTATATAGATGGGAGTTATCTTACATTATCACAATCCAAATATCGTCACATAATATATCTTTACAAACAAAGATTTCTCAAAGATTTGTTTGTTGCTGTATTAAAATTATTCTTAAAATTAATAAATTTATAAAATATAAAATTATAAAATTATGAAATACAAAATAAAAGTATATAGTTTTATAAATTTATAATTTTGTGATTTGATACTTTTTAATTTTATAATTTTACAACTTTACTATTATAAACTTCTAAAGTTATATCACTTTATAATTTTATAAATATATAATTTTATAATTTTATACTTTATATTTTATAAGATTATAAAATTATAAAATCATTAAATTATAAATTTTTAAAATCATAAAATCATATATTTCTTATTTTAGATTTCATAATTTCATAATTTTATTTATTTTTTAATATTATATTTTTTTAATTTTTTAATTTAATATTTTACAAATTTATAATTTTTATTAGTTTTAAGAATAATTTTAGGTAAACACATAAACAAATCCATGGAAGAGATATCTGATAGTTGTGACGTCCCATTTTAATAGATTAAACTACTAAATAAAATATCACACAGTTATAATAACGAGAAGCATTCAGATGAACATACAATGTAGGGGAGATAACTATTACAGTCATCCAAAAAATACTGCGAAAACGGATTTAGGCATGCCACCATACCATAAACAGAAACAAATCTAAAGTTTAACAGTTGGGCAAAAGAAATGCTCTAAGAGCATGGTATTACAAGGCACTAGGGCCATGGAACT
>Ga0214544_1002253_pt1 | contig 40682 bp, 17 predicted proteins | sample CNSS3metaG_FD_160074 | JGI IMG/M metagenome (GOLD analysis project Ga0214544, IMG submission 160074) | Root nodule microbial communities from cowpea collected in UCLA plant growth center, Los Angeles, California, USA - CNSS3 | ecosystem: Host-associated > Plants > Roots > Nodule | place: USA...
TATATATATATACTAGTAAAAAACGTTATGGCCTAATTTTTTCTAAGTTGCATATCTTGTCTTCTATCTTCATTCTTCAAACTTCAAGTATTGAAACGTTGTCTCCTTCCAAGTACACCTCTTGACACCCTTCTCTTTCCTTTATTTGAAATTGGACATATACATCAAATCCTATATAGACAATGACGTTTATAATATGTTTGTTGTCAAATGATGGAATCAAAATAATCATTTTATATTTACTTTTATAATTATTTGGACTTGTATGAACTTGAGTTTATTTGAACTTTATTTAAAATTTATGACAGTGATGTATTTTATTTGAATTTATGATTAAATATTTGTTTTTTAAACAATTTTGTAAATATCCGCAAGTACCCGTGGATACCCGCGGATATGAAAAAAATACGCGGGTACCCGCATAACGGATACCCGATGGATATGGGTACGGGTACGACGCATATATTTATCCAACGGGTAGAATACGGGGAAGCTACTACCCGTACCCTACCCATCCCGTTGACATCCCTAATAGGAACTATATTAAACAAAAATAACGAATATATGGACTAAATTGAATAAAAAGAAATAATACAACTACAAACTGACATGTGACACTAATATTGACACGTGGCACAATTATGACTTAAAACGTGGACAATTTTTTTGAAATTAAAAAATATTTTAAAAGTCTTTAAAAAATTTTAAAAGATTTTGAAAAAATTGAAAAACTAGGAGCTGACACGTGGCATGTACGATCCAAAAACATTAATTATTTAAACACAGTTAGTAAGACTAAATTGACTAAAATTTGACGAAAATAAAGACTTAATGAACACAAAACGAAAATAAAGACCAAAAATAAAAATAACAAAAATAGAAAACAAATATATATTTAAACCTTATTTTTATATTTACATGTACAGCGAAATTTCTTCCTTCCTTTTTTGTGATGTACAGATTTACTGTATATGCTGGAAGGTACGAATTTTTATCATTTTAATTTACACAGAATTATCAAGACAGGAACTTTTATGTGCTTTATTTTTGCCAATATATAGGAGCAATAACAATAATTAGTTTTGATGCTTTTATGACAACCATATTCAATGATATATGCTTAGTTCTAGAAACGATTTTTAGAAACAGGTCGCTATGTGATGACTTTCTCTGGATTTTTCAAAATTCTCTTCCTCCACCCCTGTTGGTACAGGGAACTAAAGTAATCTTTTACTTTAACATATACATTATTGTATTTGCGTTAACGGTGTAAATCAAATTATTTTTTAACATGATATTTATTCACTCAACCAAAACTTTCACGCAGCTATTACCATAGAATATGGCTTTATGCCATGGGCTTGTAGCAGAACTTTGTTTGGACTACCACTTATTATTGCACTCTTGATATGTAAATGGCGGAATGGACATGCATCAATGTATCAAAATTTTGAAAATGATCTTGAACGGACTAATATGGTACCTATTAGATATTCATACAAGGAATTTGAGAAGATAACCAGAGATTTTAAAGAGAAGTTAAATGAAGGAGGATTTGGTTCTGTCTTTAAGGCAAAATTATGCAGTGGACCTTGTGTGACAATCAAAATGTTAAATAAATCTAAAGAAAATGAACAAGATTTTATGAGTGAAGTTACAACCATCGGAAGAATAGATCACCAAAATATGTACAATTAATTGGATTTTGTGTTAGTGGCTCAAAACGTGCTCTTGTATATGAATTCATGTCTAATGGATCTCTTGATAAAATTATTTTTTCAAAAGATGAGAGTGTACATTTAAGTTATGAAAAAATATATAATATATCAATTGGAGTAGCTCGTGAGATTGCTTATCAACACCATGGGTGTGAGATGAAGATTTTGCATTTTGATATCAAACCTCACAACATCCTCCTAGATGAAAACTTTCTCCCCAAGATCTCTGACTTTGGATTGGCAAAATTATATTCAATAGGTAATAGCATTGTCACAATGACTGCAATAAGATGAACTATTGGATATATGGCTTCAGAGTTATTTTATAATAATATTGGAGGAATATCCAACAAGGCTGATGTTTATAGTTTTGGAATGCTCTTGATGGAGATGACAAGTAAGAGGAAGAATTTAAACCCCTATGGAGAACATGCAAGTCAACTATACTTTCCTCTTTGGATTTATAATCACATTAAAGAAGAAGAAATTATTGAAATGAAAGATATGATAGACGATGAAAAAAAAATAATGAAGAAGATGATTATAGTGGCACTATATGGTTTATACAGTTGAAACCAAATGATCGTCACTCGATGAATAAAGTAGTGGAAATGCTTGAAGGAAACGTTGAAGACTTGGAAGTGCCTCCAAAACTTATTCTATATCCAAATGAAATAGTGACAGATCAAACAATCAATTCTAACTAGATATGTTCAATGTTGAAACTACTTTGCTTGTAAAGTATATACAATTCCATGATACACAATAATACTTATTTGCATCCATCTTCTTATTTTAAATACTCGGCTCATCATAATGTTTCACTTCGTTTATGTCATTTGAGTATTTTGTAGTGAAGTGAGATGCAAGTACATGTTATGTTCTAAAATAGTTACATGATATCAGATTTCAGAATTAATAATCTCATCTCAATGCTGAGTATCAGATTCTAAAACCTTAAATTCAACTTTCGATGCTTTTTCTTTACCATTTCAAGAAGAAAAGCGAAAGACTTACGTAGAATTTTTTATCTCTAGATTTCCATGACCCAATATTTAGTATATATTTTTCACTTGTTTAAATCTTAAGTGATTATTATACGTACAACAAGGGTTAAAAGTATTCTTCATTTTAAAATTATTTTAAAAATTTTTGTTTTGTCTATAAACTAGATTGTATATTTATTTCGCCTTTATGTAAGTAATGTAAAACATTCTTCCTAGTAGATTTTATATAAGAAATTATATTATAATTACCGCAAAACTTTATTAGTTATAACGTATTAGTTTATTAGAAATGACTAGGGATGTTAACGGGCGAATAGGGTACAAGTAGTAGTTCTTCTGTACTCTACCCGTTGGATAAATATATATACCTAGTACCCATACCCATATTTATGCAGGTATCCGTTATGCGTGTACCTGCATATTTTTTAATATCTATGGATATCCACGGGTACTCGCGAGTATTAATAAAAGAAAAATTTAATATTTAACAATATATTTTAACCATAAATTCAAATAAAAATACAATGCATAACATTTATAAATTTCAAACAAAAGGCAAATGGTAGTTTACAAAGAAATTAAGATTTTTTAAAACCAATTGATAAAAAAAATAACTCATTCAATTCAATATGTTAGTGTTTTAAACATTTTTTTTAATTTAAATTAAAATATTGCGGGTACGGGTATCCACGGGGTACAAATAATATGATACCTGTACCCGTCCCATTAACATGCGGGTATAAAAAATACACGTACCCGTTACCAGCGGATATCCATTTACAATATTCATTTCTTACGGGTTTTATCCATAGATACCTACGGGTACGAATTTTTTTGACATCCCTAAAAATGACGTTTTATATGAATTTCATAAATTATAGTATACAATATATATAATTTAGTTTAAGAATAAAATTTTAAAATTAATTTAGAAATGAAAAATATATTTAACTCTTAAATATAACTGATTTAATTAAAATTAAAAGAAAAAAAATTCTCCACCAACAATAGATTCTAACTTAAATTGTTTTATATTGTGATTGTATTTTTCTATTCATTTTTCATTTTTCAAAAATAAAAATGAGTAGTTACATATTCAATTATTTGTTAAAATATATATAATCATTACAAGAAAATGTTTCATTAACAATCAATTTTAGGGAATAAAAGTTGCTGGTTACCAATTAGATACCAATTTACAAAATAAAAAATTATTGGTTACTAAAAAAGTTATTATTATAAATAAAAAATTATAATTGATCTTTAAATTTGTCACTAATTAATAGGAGACTAAATTAGAAATCATTTCCTTTGTTAAAAGAAGCACATATAACTAATTTTTAGTAACTAATTAGCTAAAATCTTGGTAGCTAAACTTTAAAAATTAATTTAGAGACCAATTATAATTTTTCACTATTTTAACAACCAATAATTTTTTATTTTTTAAATTGGTCAATATAGTCCCTACTAACTTTTGTCTATAGTCACTAATAATCACTAAAATAGATTGTTAATAAGATATTTTCTTGTAAATATCGGTAAACATTGTCGTGTACATTCAAACAATTTTATATTTTAAACATGTTATGTTAATTTGATTTATATAAATATGTTAATAATAATTGATAATTTATTTGATAATTTATGATCCTTGATAGTTTATTTGATCAATATATGTTAAGACCATTAATTAAATACAAAATAAATAATTTTAAGGGATTATAGTATATATATTTTTTTTCTAATATTGGGTGGTGTTGGTCTGTAGTTGTTTAAAGACGTGTATCGCCTACATTTACTTGAATCAGTTGTTTAAGTACATATGTTTTCTTCTTAAGTTTAATGATAACGTTCAGGAAAATTTAAGATAAAATGTTGGGTTAATAACTATTTAAAAAGTGAACTTTCGGTAAAAAAAAAAAAAATCCTTTAATTTGATGAGTAAATTGAGATAATCTACTAAATATAACTATATATTTAGTATTTTAAAAAAAGTCAGTTGAAAAATGTACTAGTTTCATTTGATACATAATTATGGTTTTCTGTATACTCGTCAATATATAAACTTTCGTATTTTGAGTGGGTAACAATTATGCTTACTAAAAAGATAAGATATGATGAGGATCTGAAAAGAACATATGAGACGTATTAAATAGAATTGAGAGAAGAACAAGACAGAAGAAAATGTATGATTAAGACAGTGAAAAAGAAAAAGAAAAATTATGATTAAGACAGTGAAAGAAAAAGAAAATATTAGACACATGAAAAATTTTCCACAAAGATAGACAGCAATTTAGACAATTACAAGTTGGTTCAAAAGTACACCACACGTCTACACTTGTGGCAAAGAGAAAGTCTTCCATTAATATCAGTGTTGATAAGCTTTAAGTAATGGTAATGAGTTTCACAGGTTTGTCTTATATAAATACTTAATACAGGGACATTAATTGACGTACAGTGTCAGTGTGTAATTCACTTAGTTATTTCTAGTGATAAACTCTGTGCCAGGTTGTCCTTTATAAATCTAAGAAGGGATTTCATATCGTTTAAAAATAAAATTTTTTTCATTAACGTTTAAAATCTTCTCATAACGTTTAAAATGAAAAGTATTAGTAGTAAAAGTTTTTCAGATTGAAAGTTTTTTCATTGAAATGACAAAAAAAAAAAACTGTTTAGATATTTACCAGATACAGGTAATAAAAATATACCCTAGAGGATAAAATTGACACAAAAGTGTTCTATGGAAAGAAATAAATGTTGACAGATAAGTTACTCAAAGTAACTTTTTAGTAAAAAGAACGTGAAAATAATAATAATATTATTGGAAAAAAATTTAAAAATTGACTTAAATAATGATTTGATCCTAATTTTCATTCAGTTTTTTCAATTTGGTCCTATTCTTTTTTGTTTTTAATTTTGTTATAATATTTTCGTCAATTTTATTTAATTTGGTTATTTTCACTAACACCATTAAAATAATTAACGGATTATAAACAGTAACTGTCATGTATAATTTTATTCAATTTGGTCATTTTAATTTTAATTTTTTTTATTTTTTTTTCTATTTTTTTGTAAATTAATTTTTTTATTTAAAAAAAGTCCACGTGTCAAGCTCATATAATGTCACATATCATTTTGTAATTTTTTTTAAAATTTTTTTTAAAATTTTTAAATTTTTTTAAAATTAAAAAAAAATCATTTAAAAAAATTTCACGTGTCAAGCCAAATATCATGTCACTTGTCTGGGTAAGTTTTTTATATTCAATTTGGTTTTAATATTCGTAATTTTTTTTTTCAATTTAGTTCTAATATTTTTTATTTAATTTAATTTAGAGTTAGAGTCAGTTTAAAATTAAAATGAAAAATTTCAAAATATGGAATAACACCATTAATTTAAAATTTTAAGAGGTTAAAAATACTTAAATTAATGGTGTTATTCCCTACTTTTAAATTTTTAAGAGGCAATTTTAAACCAACTCTAACTCGAAATTAAAAATATTTATTAAAAATATGAATTTTAATAAGAATATCCATATAACATTTATATACAAATTAAATTTTGTCTAAATTTGAAGAGGAACAAAAATGTTAAATTAAAAAGAAAAAGATTAGGATCAAATTGAAAAAAATTACGAATATTAGGACCAAATTGAATATAAAGTACTGACCCTGACATGTAGCATGTTATTGGCTTGACATGTGGATTTTTTTTTAAAATAAAAAAAAAATTAAATTTAAAAAAAAATTAAAAATTAAAAATTTAAAAAAAAATTAAAAAATCACAAAATGACACGTGTCAATTATTGTTCACAATTCGTTAACTATTTTAACGGTGTTAGCGAAAAGAACCAAATTGAATAAAATTGACGAATATTAAGACTAAATTGAAAACAAAATAAAAAGTAGGACCAAATCATTATTTAAGTCTTAAAAATTTATTAAAAGTTATGAAACTTATATATATCTATATATATATATATATATATATATATATATATATAAATTGTGGTAGGTCCAATATGGGAAAGGGTCCAATTAGATGATGATCGAAGTAATGAGCAATTATGGAAGGTTTCGTAGGGGATGTAAATGGTTGGACTATTAAGGGCAACAACAAATGCAGAGGATAGAATTAAAGATGTTAAAGAGGAATAAAGGAGGGGCAACTAAGGAGTCAAGGAAAATAAAGATAAAAAGAACACTGATGTTAGAAAAAAGACAAATCAATCATCGAATGTTTTGGTAGATCAATTTTATAGATCATAGGTTTGAATCTTGCCACCTTTCTTGGGGATCATGCTGCCTGTGGTTACTGGATACTAGGACAAAGTAGAAATTTTGAAATATGCACAACATGAACTGTCAATAATTTATGAATTATTTCATTTATCATTATTTGCGGGTCTTTTCTTTGCATTCATTTATAACAAGAAACAACCACCAACATTTGGTGTAGCACCTTCATTTTGGTGCATTGTTCTTTCTTTCCTTAGTCTTTCATTTCGTCATATTCCTAATAACTTATCCAATTACAATGTATTAACTGTTAGTGCACCTTTCTTTTATCAAATCTCAGGGACATGGTCTAATCATGAGGGTAGTATTTTATCATGGTATCGGATCCCACGTTTTTATGGATTCCTTCTTTGTTACCGGGGTTGACCCAAAGCCATAATGTCTCAAAACTAGGAAGCCACAGAGAAGTTTTGTAAAACTTTGTCTCAAACTTCGTGAAGAACTCCATTCTATCTCTCCCTCATTATGAAAAAAAAAATGAGGTCGCCCCAATTGTGCACTCCCTTCCTTCTACGAACTCTTGTTGATTCTGAACTTCGTTCGCGGAGGTACCAGACGTTTGACAGGCCAATCCTTTTTTATGTGTCGCTTTACCTTGAAAGGAAAATGAGCTTAGCTCCTCTAGGTGCTAGGCGCTCCCATGGTTCACGAGAAGGAAAAAGGACTCATCCTTTATTGCATCTGGCACGAGATGATAAAGAGAGAGCTTCATCTATCGATGAACAGTGGATTGACGAAGCTCTTATAATTGCTTTGTTTTTCTCTCCTTTCTTATCAGCGAGTTCCGATCCAATTTTGTTTGAAATTTCTTTGTTCGTACCGAACCGCTTGCATAATCAAATTCTGTTCCACAAGATCCTATATCAGTTATACATCCTTCTTGCATTTATGTCGGAGACGTTGCTAGTGCTATGGGATTTGGATTATCTAGATAAAAAAATGATGAATGGATTGTGGCACTCCACTCGTCGCCAATGCAGAATGATACCGCCGAAAAGAAGGGAACGCTACTTCACTCTATTGGATGCATCAGATCCCAAATAATAAGCGAGCTTTTTACCAAAAAAATTCAAACATGTGGTCACAAAATGTTATGCACTCTCTTGTTGCGTAGCAATAGAAGCCTGCTCATGTTGCTTTGGCGGATCCAAACACTAACTAATTAAAGAAGGCTTAAATATACATTTGGTCCCTATTTTTTTTGTTTTTATTTAATTTGGTCCTCATTTTCTTTTTGTGTTCAATTAGGTTCTCATTTTCGTCAAATTTTGGTCCTTTTGACTAACGGTGTTTAAATAATTAACGTTTTTAAATAGTACATGCCACGGTCCTTTTAATTTTTTTTTAAATTTTCCTTAATTTTCTTTAAAACTTTTCAAAAAATTTTAGAAATTTTTTACAAAATTTTAATTTCAAAAAAAATTGCCCACGTGTCAAGTCATAATTGTGTCACGTGGCACTAGCATTGACACGTGACAGAATAGTGCCACGTGACACAATTGTGACTTGACACGTGGACAATTTTTTTGAAATTAAAAAAAAAAAAAAAATCAGGAGCTACACGTGGCATCTACTGTTCAAAAACGTTAACTATTTAAATACCGTTAGTCAAAAGGTCCAAATTAAGAAAAATTTGACGAAAATAAAGGCCTAATTGAACACAAAATGAAAATGAAGACCAAATTGAATAAAAACAACAAAAATATAGACAAATGTGTATTTAAGCCATTAAAGAACTACATTTAGAGTTGTAAATTTGGCCCAGCCCACACGACTTGGCCTTAGCCCATGTGGGTTGGACCAAAAAAGCTCACATGGCCAAAACTCTCCTAATTAAAAAAACTCACAAGACCAAAAAACCCACAAAATTCCTGTGAGTTAGGGCCAACCCATGAGCTTCCTTTTTAAACAAGAACAATATATTATTATTTTTAAATATATTATTAAACTTTCGGTTTAGGTCGGCATGTCGGTCTTGGACCATTCATCTCGTTAATTGGCCCGACTTGACAAATATCGGTCATCGGGTCAACTCGTTGTGGCCGCTAGCCGGTCTCGGTTGTCGGTCTAGGATGGTCCATCACGGTCGTGGGCTTGGGCCTGCTCATTTTGTCCATCGATCGAGCCTGCTTTTCTTGTCTGTCGCCCAGCCAGCTAATCTCAGCCCTTGGCTCGGACTAGCCCGTCTCAACTGTGGGCCTAGACTGGCTCGTCTCTTCCATCGGTCCAAGTTGGCCTATCTCTTCTATCATCCTGATCGGGCATTTCTCGATTGTCTGTCCAAACTATTTTAGCTCATCTCGATCAGTAGCTCAGGATAGTCCATTATGGTCTTTGGCCTAACCTAGTCTATGTCAGTCTTGGTCTTTTGTCCGATCGTTCATTCTCGATCTTCAGTTAGGATCGCCCTAAAACAACTTATCTCTATCTTTAACTCAAACACAAATATTATTTTTAAGAATTAGTTAAATATTTATCCGTAAAAGTATACGTAAAAGTATAGCTGAAAGCCGCTCCTCATAGTCACGCCGTCTCGTTGAGATCCCTGCACTTGACGAGTATTTAAATATTTTGTATTTAATGTGGAAAGCATATGGAAACGCGGTTTCTCATTCAAAGTCTACGGTTATCACAAGTCATCAAATAATTGTCTAAATGGAAAAATGTGATCCTTTATATATTTTCAGTCAGTCTGTATTGTTTTAAATATTAATAAACGTAGGTATATGAACTTAATTCAGATATGAAAATAGAATAATATTCAAGCTCGTCTCTGCGCCGTCCGATCCCCCTTCCAAAAGTATGAGTTATAAGTTGTCCACATAAGTACTAATGAATAATTATTAAGTAGTTATATGTACGTTGTCATTTGACTGCGTCAATGATGTATTTGCATATCAAGTGTTTATGTAAGACAAACCTGTTGGAATTTGTGGCTCTATAAACCTTACAACACGTATACTATTCTTTTCTCCAAAGTCTTCACATGTGGAAATTTTAGCTCTTGAATTACTTGCAGATATTTTAAAGTAGAAAAAAAGAAATTCAAATGCATTATATAAACATTATATTCAGGTTTTTGTCGTTATTTAAATAAGTCCTGACCTATTTATTCAATTTGGCTCCCAAAGTAATTCTCTAAAAATTATTTTAGACAGCATGTAAATAAAGGCTTCCAGTTAGAAGAATTTAGGATGATTTTAGAAAGAAGTTAATTAGAAAAAATTAAAAAAGTTACATGATTAAATAAGAATTGACGAGGAGTATTTAAAAGTTTGTATTCATTAAGATGAGATGTGAAAGCAGATAGACACAGCGTTTCTGAGTCAAAGTCTACGTTTTAAGTATGATAAGTGTTCAAACAATTTTGTAAAAGGGAAAGTGTAGTTGTTTGTTGTTATGTATTGAGTGTGTGTTGTTTTGGATATCAGTATCTAACTTGGATTTGTTTGCATTTCAATTGAATGAGAAACATTTTGGTGACGATGCGGAGAGAGAGAGCATTGTTCCTGCTACTGCTACTTCTACTCCTTCTCCACCATATTTGTGCTTCCAAGGCCCACAAAAAACACCATTGTCCCCCTTCTTCGTGTGGCAAAATCAGCAACATCACTTATCCATTTCGATTAAAAGGCGACCCAGAGAAGTGTGGTGAGGAAAGGTATGAGGTTGGTTGTGAGAATAATGTTACGGTGTTGTATCTGCACTCTGCAAAATACCATGTTCAGGCAATCAACTACAACAACTACACAGTGAGAGTGGTTGATCCTGCTCTTCAACTCCATAACTGCTCCTCCCTTCCTCTGCGTTCTCTCTCTCGCTCCAATTTCTCTGATACTTACACTTACACTTACTCTTTGGATCCATACCAAGCCGGTCTAAGTTCGTATGAAAATTGGGAATCTCTGATTTTCGAGCATATAGTGTTTCTGAGTTGTAACCATTCGGTGAGAGAGAATGGGAAGTATGTGAAAACAGAAGAGTGCGTGAAGTGGGACTCAAAGGGCTATGCATATGCTGTTGTTGGTGACTTAAAAGCAGAGGACATGGAAGTTGGGTGTGACATAAAGCTTGTTGTTCCAACGTCTTTGAGGACTTTCAATAACCATTCCTACACTTCCATGCACAGAGGATTAGCCTATGGATTTGAGATTTCTTGGGTAAAACTCCGCTGTGATCATTTTTGTCCATATGGATTGTGCTATTTCGACTCTTCTAAACAGAAGCTTCATTGCAGCTCTGGTGAGTTAGATCTCAACTAAATTTACATTGAGTAGTTTATAATAACCATCGTTTAATTTTGTCTAATTTTCATGTTAAATTAATTTTTTTAATTAGTTAAAGCGTAATTTATTTTTATTTTTATTTTTCAATTGAATTTTTTTCATACTTGGACGTTTTCAAATGATTAGTAAATCCATATTTCATGTATTGACCAATTTTTAAGATTTTTTCAAAACAGAGTTTCAAACATCTATATTATACTTTTCATTTACATATATTACTATTGACAAAACATCATTCTCATAATTCAACCAATGCCTATATATAAAAAGAATTTATCTTTAATGTCTAATTTATTTTCTAATTTTATCTTTTAAACAACGATTTTTAAATTAAAATAATTATTTTATCAATTTTACTATTTAAGTGACTTTTTTTTAAAATTTTAATCATTTTTTTTTATTTTACCGTTTTTTAAACTTAATTATTTTTTTTAATTAAAAAATTATATATAAAATAAATAAAATTTATTTAAAAAATATATAAAAATTAGTTGCATTTAATTTTATAATTATTATAATAACAATAACAAAAAATTTATTATATTTTATTATCTTTAAAAAAGTAAAAACACGTCCACATAATGCATGTGTTTTCAATAGAGGAAAAATAATTACTTGTTATGTTTCATATTTTACAGGTATTTATGATAATTTATGCATTAAATTAAACACTTACTTCGTTTAAAATAAGGAAAAAAGCTATAACATTTATGAGAATATGCAAATAGTTTTTCTATAGCTATTGAGATTATGCGAATTCTGAAATTGGTATATATTTTCCTTCATTTCATATTCAGTTTCACTTTTCGGTACAATACTAAATCAAGTGCTGGAATTCTTTGCAGGTGAGATTTTATATCATCTTAGTTTCCCTATGCTTTAATTTTGTGCATGATAGTAATAAGAATTGGCTGAGGCGAAATGACCATTATTTACTACCATCATAGCAGAATCATTCACTACTATAAAACATAATATTAAAATAGGTTAAGCCAACACTATATACGATTAAAAAACTTTTTTAATTTAAAAAATATTAAATTATTGTTGATTTTTTAAATAAATAAATAAATATTTATATTAGTATAAAAAAGCTATCAGAATTTAATAGAGTAAATTTAGTGGACACTAATAGAATTTACTTAATATTATATTATTATATATAAATAAAGTAGATTAAACAAATTTTAATACAATTCAAAAAAAAAAAATTTTAAAGAGAAAATTAAAAAACATAAAATTATTTTGTTTAAGCGTAGCTATGGTTTGCATAAGCACAAGTTATCATATTTAAACAAAATGACACATCTTTATATAAATATATAAAAAAATATTTTGAACTCATATATATATATATATATATATATATATATATATATATAATATTAAAATTTTAAAAAGTAATTTAAATTATATATAAATTTATAAAATATATTAAAACTTTAAAAAATTAATTTAAATTATATACAAATTTATATATATAATTGGACGGGTTAACACTAAGATCCGTCCATGTTTAAACATATTTTGATTATGTGTATCATGACTATATCCAACGACACAACTCCTAACACTACTTATATTTGCTTATCTTTGAACCTCAACACCGCTGAAATGTAGAACCAAGTTGATTTTCTCAAACGATGTTGCGCTAACATACCCTGATATCTTCCATATTTCTAACCTCTGAACTCAACTTCTTTTGGGAAAGTTGTGATATTTGATCCCGTGAGCCTGCCCTTGGAGCTCCCTTAGTATAAACGTTGATGCTAAATTTTAACCTCTTTATCTAGTCTACTAACCCAAAGCTTAACTTTCTTCGCTCATCAATCTACATCATACAACAAACCCATATCCTTGAGGCAAAAAGTTATCTCAAAAACTACATCCAACCCTCACAAAGGTAAGTAAGTCAAGTTGACCTTGAATCTGCATTCCTCTATCACTATAAACACTAAGCAATTCACAAAGGTGCAACAAAACAAACATGCACACAGAAAGCAAAACTCTAACATCTATTCATAGCCAAAACTTTTTGTCTATCAGTCTTATTTCCTCAAATCATTAGAATTAAGAAAGGAAACCAATCTTTGATCTAGTCATGAGTGTGCACCCTCATTACTTTATCCAGACGTTTTCTGTTCTTAATACTTTCGGTTTCACAAACAAACTCTACTAAACTCGAACTCTAACACAAACAAGACATGACAAACCCACAACCCTCGGGTCATCCTAAGAACGATCTGCTCTGATACCATAAATATAACATCCCAATTTTTAGCATCTTAAAACTAATAAAAATTGAGAATTTCATCATAGTTCCAAAACAGATAATCTAGTGTATACAATATATTAATACAATCTTACAAAAGATATGACTAAAAAGTAAGGGTAAGCTAATGTAAACAAGAAAATATTCATATGAAAACTTAACTCAGTTTACCAACATAACACACATAGGCATACATATAAACAAAGATACAATTGACACTAAACTCAATTATCCGGATACATGCAAGTGACATCGGATCTCTCAGTGGCTTGCACCTATGTGTGGTTCCCAAACTCTACAGAGTTTGGCCTCAAGGGGTTATCACCCAACCACTCACAAGGTAAATCTCCTTCGCGCCTAGGACCTGACCAAGTCTAGAGGCTAGGACCTCCTGCTACTCCTCGCGACATATTCCATTATGCTCTATCTAAGCGTGAATGATTATTGGAGTTTCAGGATACCAACCAATACCAAGTCCTTATGTCATTGTATACACTAAAACACCACCACATAGAACTTCTACTTGATATTCCTTAAACATCACAACTTTGCATACTCACACAACATTTCATACCAAACCTGTCGATTTTAGTCTCATTACATCACATAAAACATACATGGTATCAAACTTCATGCTTTAAGGAGCAAAGAAATCAATCATTGAAGCAACCAAGTAATTTAAAACCAATTTGGTGCCAATCTTGCTCAAGCTGCAGAGCTCTCGCTCAGGCGACAGGAGCCTCTCGCTCAAGCTAAAACCTCTCGCTTGGGTGAGATTGGAAATAGAGAGCACTGGAGCATCCATGAGTCCTTGCTCAAGCTAAACCATCTCGCTTAGGCGAGATCACTCTCGCTCAAGCGACAACTCGCGACAAAGAGAAGGGACGAGCTTCTGCTATTCTCGCTTAGGCGAGCATAACAGATCCCCACATGCACTCATGCATGTAAAGCCAGAAAATGGTACGAAACAAACATGCAATCAACTCCACAACACACAAACACCAATCCAGTACATTTCAACACTCAATCTCAAGCAAAAAAAATCAAGCAAATCATTTTAAAGTCTTTGAGTTCTAGCTTCCCTTACCTGTTATCCAGCTTAGACAACTTTTTAAACGTCAACGCCTTAAAAACGTCAATGTCTCTAACTCCACAGTATGCTCTATCTACACATAGAAATATCATAATAACGATAAGGACATATTATTATGATCACTGATCAGCAGAGACTCATACTGATGATTAAGACATTACATGCAAGCGGAAGAGAGCTCGCATGCAACAGAAAATAGAAAAAAACTAAAAAGAGAGCGGAAACTCAACTTACGCAAACAGAGAAACAGATCGGTCCAATTGGAAGAGCTTGCCGAGAGGATCAATCTTGCGGTCTCGGTTCTTTAGTCAGACGACCAGAGAGACAGAACCTCTAGAGAGAAGTCAAAGGACTCTAGAAAAGTGGTTTCTAGAGAGATGGTGTGTTTTAAAATAATGAAACTCGTTTATAACAATTCTGTTTATACTAAAACCTTTTAGTATTAAAATAATCAAGTCTCACTAGTTTTAAACTACTATCATTTTTAAAACGCCATTTTCTAGGGTCTTACATTCTCCCCAACAAGAAAAATTTTCGTCTTCAAAAATTCACTCGTCAGATAGAGAGAAAACCATGCTTTCCTCATTTTCTCTACAACGACCACCTAGACATGACTGACTTAACAATTGCAACACTTAAACTTACTCAGAACTCTGCCTTTGTGCTAAGCGATATATGTTCAATAGTGTAGATGGGTCTAGTCACTACTCTCAAAGCAATTCTCCACTTTCCACCTTAAAACTTGAATGATCCTTTAGACCTGACCAACCCTATTATTTCTGATATGCTGACTCACCTTCCATAAACTCTCCACTACTTCTGGTAGGTTTTTTTTTGTTTTTTTTACCAACATGTAAAGATTTGCAACCGATCTCAACCAAAAACATGATTGTTATCACTTCCCATTATCTAGTTTCTTCCTTGAGGTACCACTCATCTGAATTGATCACACACAACTTCATAACATTCTTGACCACCCTGTCCACCACCATCCTCATGATATCATCTTTCTCATACTGACTTTGACCAGGGCAGTAGAGTCTATAATAATAAAGTCCCACTTCCAGACTAGAACATTCACTTACAACAACAACGACCCCAAATTTTGCCACTTCCTCAGCATTTATTAAACCACTAATTTGCAACCATCTCTCCATCAATTTTTACTCTTTATTATCGAACCAACCACTACAATTCTCTTTCTGCTTAAAACATATACTAGTACTTTTCCACTTCTAAGGTGATAACACAACTCAAAACCATAACTCAATTCATCTCTTTCGTTTCCTATCCATCTCCCTCTATGCAACTTCATACTTCTAGTTGTTGGTGATCACTAAACATGTTTAACAAATCTTCATAACACTGACGCATCTGTTGTTTTAGAGAACTCACCACCACATCAACCACCAGGTCATGAGTAAGATACCTCTTCTCCCGTATTCCCACTATTGATAAGTATATCCCACCATTATTTCGCTGGGTCACTCCGATCAATAACCATTTTCACATCTGTTGTGTTTAGCCACAATAGACCGCAAAGAATAATCAACATTGAAGAGTCAATCATGTTCTTCTTCAACATCTTGACGACTCTCTTTACACTTGAAAAACTTGTCACGAAACCTTGATAACAACTTGCTTGAAAAACCTTACTTATAGCCACTCTTAGAACTTTCTTTCCCTTAACATGTTTCCCACTCATCTTAACTACTTACGGTCATAGATCTTAACATATAATTACTTCTCTTTCCAAACTTTGTTAGACTATATTACTCACGATGACACATTGCGATTAAACCATTGTTTTCCTAAGGAATCCTCCACTTGTTGTCTTGACTCCACACTTTTAGCATAACCATCCAATGAAAAACTATTGACATTGGTTATGTTTCAGATATCAATGCAATAGTGAACCTCACCGCTTGTCGGTGATTGTTCTAACATCTGCTTCATAGCATAACTAAAAACTGCTTCACCATTGAGATCCCTTGCATATGTTCTTCGCGGGCCTTTACTAGATAAACACTCATACTTGTAACACTCTGTCTTCACTTTTCAACTTGTTCCATACTAGATGCACAACCATTTACTCAGCTTCTTGAAACAAGGAACATCACTTCCTATGATACCACATTCCACCAGAATGAGCTTGGAAAACAACCAAGTCACCCTTGAGATTTATGCTCCCAAACCTTGTAAAGGAAAAAATTCAAGTTGAATTTGAATTTGAATCCTTTGATCACCCCGAAACATACCACACATCCAAGAAATCTTTACTAGTCCGCCATAGAAGAAAAAAATACTAGCTCAAACTCCAACTCCTCCTTACAGTTAACCATGACTCATTTACCATATTGATGACACCAAGGTTATATGATCCCAAACGAAACCAAAACTCATATCCCAAAAACCACCTTTTGAATTTGATAATTTGCATTAACAACTCCAGTACCAACTATCGTAGACACCATTTCAACTACTTAAGATTTTGCTTCTCCTTTCATTATTTACGGTACTCTGCCTTCTCTAACTTTTATCGTTCCCACAAGATCAAATTTAATGGTTCGTTTCTTCTTCCCACACTTGAATTTCCTTACCTCAGCTCAAGGTCAATGCTTATGCTCATGAACTACTTTTCCTTGAAAAATCCTGCTATCTACTGAAAAGATCCAATCATCTCTTTCTGATTATTGAACCTAATATGAAACCTTTATGCCACTTCATTCTCATCCACATATGATTTTTCTTTCTACTTAGGAAACATCAGTTTACCTAACTGATCCACAAACTCGGCTATATCTTAACCTCCCACTAGAGATTTTTCGTTGTTTTACACTCCACGATCTTTATCTTTCTTAGCTTGTTCGATGCCAAGCAATCTCACTGTTTTCTGCAACCTAGGATCTGCCTATTGCTTCTCTTTCACCAATCTAAGCTTGACCTTGAATCTACATTCCTCTATCACTATAAACACTAACCACAAACCACAGAGGTGCAAAAAATAAACATGGACACAAAAAGCAAAACTAACATCTATTCATAGCCAAAATTGTTTGTCTATCACTCTTCTTTCCTCAAACCATTATTAAGAAAGGAAAACAATCTTTGATCTAGTCATGAGTGTGCACCCTCATTACTTTATCCAGATGTTTTATGTTCTTAATAATTTTGGTATCACAAACAAACTCTACTAAACTCGAACTCTAACACAAACAAGACATGACAAACCCACAACCCTTGGGTCATCCTAAGGACGAACTGCTTTAATACCATAAATGTAACATCCAAATTTTTAGCATCTTAAAACTAATAAAAATTGAGAATTTCATTATAGTTCCAAAACAGATAATCTAGTGTATACAATATATTAATACATTCTTACAAAAGATATGACTATAAAAATATATCACTTATACACTTAAACTAAACTAGTAAACTTTATACTTAAGCTGACCACTACTAAAGCTCCCACTGGGAACCTCCTCCTAAACTTAAAACGATGACTCCACATCCTCTAGAAATGCCTCTAACACTACAACCACATCTGCTCCCACCGAAAAGGTGATCATCGCAAAAGGAAAACATACAACATAACACAAAAAGCAAGGGTAAGCTAATGTAAACAAGGAAATATTAATATGAAAACTTAACTCAGTTTACCAACATAACACACATAGGCATACATATAAATAAAGATACAATTGACATTAAACTCAATTATTCAGATACATGCAAGTGACATTGGACCTCTCAGTAGCTTGCACCTATGTGTGGTTCCCAAAATCTGCAGAGTTTGGCCTCAAGGGGTTATCACCCAACCACTCACAAGGTAAATCTCCTTCGTGTCTAGGACCTGATCAAGTCCAGGGGCTCGGACTTCCTGCTACTCCTCACAACATAATCCATTCTGCTTTATCTGAGCGTGAATGATTATTGGAGTTTCAGGGTACCAACCAATACTGTAACATCCCTGATGGATATTATGGATTTAAATAAATAAATAAAAGTAAGAAATTAAAGTCTCATTAATTATAAATCTATTTCCCAAAAATGCGGGAAATTTTAAAACGTTTATTTCACCATGATAGTAACTAATCCCAACGAGTAAATATCCATGATAAAATTAACTCTAATAATATAAGAGTTTACAATTGACTTAAAATCATAAAACATAAATCCATGATGAAATATCTCAAGTCTAGCCCCGCTCCAACTCTATGCCTCACCAGATCCACCTGCCACATCCTCTACTCACGTATACCACGTATACGATCATCGCCAAACACAAGCATATAAGGTAAGCTAACAAAATAAACATATATCTAATACATTTATATATACAACACAATTACACCAAAGGAATTCCATCCTTTGGTTTCACAACACATTGGCCACAACCATGTTAATCGTGTTCTATGTCTTCTAGTGATGACCTCAAAATGTCTTGCTGCCATACCTATCAGCCACAATCGATAAAGCACATGCAGGAAACCATGCTACGGATCACACACCGTAACGCCAGGTGGAGTTCTCAAATACGAATATAGTTCGCAACGTCCCAAGACTACCAAACTCGTCAGCTAACTACTGAGGAGGGCAATCTATCTAGACCCATCTGTACTGGTCACAACCAGCACACTCACACCAGCAACACTCGCCAACCCGAGCTCAACTCAAGGGTTCCTCGTGGTCATCTGCCATCCCAAGCTCAACTCGAAGGATGCAATTATGAGCCACAACTCAAGGAATGTCACGTGCTTAACCCCTATCTCGAGCTCAACTCAAGGGATACGTTCCGAGCCACAACTCAAGAAACATCAACAAGCCGAACTATAAGGTATCCTAAAAGCCTTGTAGATCACGCACATCATATCAAGCATAACATCATTGCTTCACGGTATCGCCTAGTGCAACACTCAAGGCGCCAGGCGCATCAGGCCTCCAGACCGCCTGGCGGGGGATACGTACCGCCTGGCGGGGGACACGTATCGCTAGGCCCAAATGCACCTCTGATTCCCATGCCTGCAGTTATCGCCTAACGAGACACTCTTCACCGCCAGGCGCCACGCGTTCCAGTAGCCACTGTTTTGAAACTACCGCCTGTCAATTCCAAACCTTCTGCCAGGCGATACATCAGTACAGCGAGTTGTACTAGTTATCCCCTATAGCCTGATTTGTTTTCCCAAGTTCGTGTAAGTGCTAGAATAAAATTTTCACCTCTATTCCCATAACAATTCCTTATACCCATGTGCTACTTTCATATACATGTAAGAGTATCCCCAACTCCAACCATGTTATTTCAGCCATTTGCCATAACGTTATTCCCTTCCAAGGGCTCTAAAACAGTTAGGAAACATCCATGTGTTCCCCACCTCAAACCAGTACATATATATATATATATATATATATATATATATATATATATATATATATTATATTCGTTTATGGTCCTGACAACACTTTAATATTTACATTACCTATGATAGCTCCCTGTAGTACCCCTTAACGTTCCATAAACTCTTTTATACGCACATATGATCAATTTGCTTATAAGATAAACTATGAAACTAGCAGTCGTGCATAACATATATCTCTCGCTTATGCCCTCCAAATAAAATCTCCACCGTTCAAAGTGAAAAACTACATGTTACATACCACTTGACAAAAAATCACCTAAATCGGATGGTTAACGAACCGGGAAATGCAGTTTTACTAAAATTGTGCAACTAGAAAAAAAGGTGGCGCCTAGCGCCGAACAATCAACAATCTGATTCCATCTTTTAGGATTACAATTCATCTCTAACACTTTCCATACCCGAATTCATTCACATTTTCCATTTAGATTAGTGTCGTTTTCGAAATCCCCAATTCATCAACCCTAAGATAACCTTCATGCGATTTTCATCTCAATTAAACCTCAATTCCACGAATTTCCAATGAAATACGATGTCTAATCATTCATAAAGATTAGATCGTGATTTCTCCCCGATCAGAAACCTCCAAGAACACGAAAAACATCCAAATCGAATGAATTTGACTCGCGTCGCCTGACGATTGTTCATCACCTCCGGGCAGTGCATCAAAACCCAGAAAATTGGGTTGGCTAGCTTGTGTCACCTGGCGGCACAGGGCTTTGCCGCCAGGCGGTTCCTCATAGGAACCCAGAAAATTACATAACACAGATGAGTCGCCTGGCAGTAGTTCATCGTCCGCCAGGCGGTTTTTGGAAAATTTCCAAAAACATGAATTTCAATGAAATTTAAAGGTGATCATACATATACATGCTATAATTCATACATTTACAAATAAAAACATAAATTACGGGTTCAACTCCCATAACCTGGTTTCCTTAGCTTAATTTGAGCTTTTTGTGAATTCTCTCTTGATCACCAATAACCCTCATATGATCCTATCTCAATCCAGCTCCTTTCTTCACTCAATCCTCACAACACACTCTAATTTTCGTATTCCTCTGATTATGCAACAAGACCAGCCACAAAACCTCTCCATTTTTCCCTTCATTGGCCACTAATTGGTGTCTTAATGTGGGTTTAATGATGCAAAACGAAAATACCATTAAACTAAGGTTAATGCCATTCAATTGTGTTCTTATGATGGTTTTTCAGCCCTCCCTTGGCTGCTAGGGTTTCCTTGCCCTTTCACCTTTATGCCAAAGGAAATTTTGGCAAAAATAAAGTTCAATTTAGGTTCAAACCCAGACCATCCCAAATGTTAAATTAATGCAGAATCATTCAATAAATTCATGTTTCGTGATAATTTATATAATTCTATAATTATATTATCACTCTTCTTGATCCAGCATATTATAAAAAAAATAATAATTAAATAATATACAAATGATGTCCATAGGACTTAAACCCAATTCATCTCATACAATCAAGTACTCTCAACCACTTGAGCTAGTACTTTTCCACATCACATCAATCAATATTTAATACCATAAAGGCTCCAACTACCCACATTTATTAATTAATTATTTATTTAATTAATTAAATTTGACGGGTCTTACAAATACCAAGTCCTTATGTCATTGCATACACTAAGACACCACCACATAGAACTTCTCCTTGAAATTCCTTAAACATCACAACTTTGCATACTCACACAACATTTCATACCAAACCCGTCGATTTCAGTCTCATTACATAACATAAAACATACATGGTATCATACTTCATGCTTTAAGGAGCAAATAAATCAATCATTGAAGCAATCAAGTAATTTGAAACCAATCTGCTATCAATCTCGCTCAAGTTGCAGAGCTCTCGCTCAGGCTACAGAAGCCTCTCGCTCAAGCTAAAAGCTTTCGCTTAGGCGAGATTGGAAACGGAGAGCACTGGAGCATCTATGAGTCCTCGCTCAAGATAAACCATCTCGCTTAGGCGAGATCACTCTCGCTCAAGCGGAAGGCCTTCGCTCAAGCAACAACTCGCGACAGAGAGCAGGGACGAGCTTTTACTATTCTCGCTTAGGCTAGAGTTTCTTGTTTGGGCGAAAAACCACTCGCTTAGGCGAGCACCCTAGATCCCCACCTGCATTCATGCATGCAAAGCCAGAAAATGGTACCAAACAAACATGTAATCAACTCCACAAGACACAAATGCCAATCTAGTACATTTCAAAAGTCAATCTCAAGTAATAAAAATCAAGCAAATCATTTTAAAGTCTTTGAGTTCTAGTTTCCCTTACCTGTTATTCTGCTTAGACAGCTGTATAAACGTCAACACCTCTAACTCCACAGGATGCTCTATCTACACCTAGAAACATCACAATAACGATCCGGACATACCATTATGATCACTGATAAGGAGAGACTCATACTGATGATTAAAACGTCGCATGCAACAGAAAATAGAAAAAGACTAAAAAGAGAGCGGAAACTCAACTTACGCAAATGGAGAAACTGATCGGTCCCATTGGAAGAGCTTGCCGAGAAGATCAATCCTACGGTCTCGGTTCTTCAATCAGACGATCAGAGAGATAGAACATCTAGAGAGAAGTTATAGGACTTTAGAAAAATAGTTTCTAGAGAGATGACGTGTTTTAAAATAATGAAACTCGTTTATAATAATTCTATTTATACTAAAACCTTTTAATATTAAAATAATCGAGTCTCACTATTTTTAAACCACTATCATTATTAAAACGTCATTTTCTATGATCTTACAGTTTTGTTTAATGTGAGAAAGAAAAAAACGTCGTATCACTTAAAAATATTAGTTTCATATCTTTTTATTTTATTACTTTTTCGTATAGTAATTTTTATGAGAACAAAAGAAAAAATTAATTAATATGTATTTTTTATAATACTATTATATTTGTAACTTTATTATGATTTTTTTCTTTTTAATTATTATATTTTTTAATATTAAATTAATTTTAATAATTTATCTTTTATTTTTTTATTTTTTTTAAATAAACATACTTATAAAAAAAAAATATATTCATTATTTTTTATTGTTCCACTGACTTAAAAAGTTCTGAATCTGTCAAAAAAATAATATATATATATATATATATATATATAACACATTAACGCAGTTTTATGACAACTTTTGTAGTTTAGTTTTTGTCACAAAATTTATCACACATATTTATAAGAAAAGTTCATTATGAAAATTTATTTTTCATTACAAAAAATTGTTTCTCATCACATAATGTTGTCGGTTTGTATCTTTTATTTTATATATATATATATATATATATATATATATATATATATAGATATATATATATTTTAAATTCATTAACTATGTAATAAAACATCACCACACACGTGTGATTACTAATATTAATTTATTAATAAGAATATGCTTCTATGAAATGTATTCAATTAATATAGATGAATCCTTTTTTAGTTCTATAATTTTAACAAATAATTTCGTAACAGGTGTAGAAATTAAATTATCTTTATTCAAATTGATTATGTAAATGGATGTTTTACTTTAACCCCGTAATAGCTTTTAGATATTATCATAATTTCCCTATGAATATAGGGATGAATATAGGGATAAAAGAGTGTGATTTATACCGGTCCAACATAACTTTATGAAATCTTCAGATGCAAAAATAGTATTTTTTTTTTTGTAGTAATTGAGATCAATAAGATTCTGAAATTGATATTTTTCTTCGTTTTTGGATGACCATTGGAACTGGAAGACCCGATATTCATTGTAAGAGGTAATAACTTTATCATCTTATTTTACCTATGTTTTAATTATGTACTTTACATTGATGTTTATCCACTCAAGTAAATTTTTTTTAGATATTATCATTATTTCCTCATGAATATAGGGATAAAAGAGTGTGATCTACTAGTCAAACACAACCTTTATGAAATCTTTAGATGCGTATATATTATTTCTTTTTTGTCTAGTAATCGAGATCAATAAGATTTTGAAATTGATATTTTTCTTCGTTCCTGGATGACCATTGGAACTGGAAGACCCGGAATTCATTATAAGAGGTAATAACTTTATCATCTTATTTTACCTATGTTTTAATTATGTACTTTACATTGATGTTTATCCACTCATGTAAATTTTCATTTAGATATTATCGTAATTTCCTCATGAATATAGGGATAAAAGAGTGTGATCTATACTAGTCAAACACAACCTTTATGAAATCTTCATATGCAAATAGTATTTCTTTTTTGTTTGGTAATTGAGAACAATAGGATTCTGAAATTTGATATTTTCCTTCGTTCTTGGGTGACCATTGGAACCGGAAGACCAGGAATTCATTGTAAGAGGTAATAACTTTATCCTCTTATTTTACCTATGCTTTAATTATGTACTTTACATTGATGTTTGTCCACTCAAGTAAATTTTCTTTTAGATATTATCATAATTTCCTCATGAATATAGGGATATAAAAGTATGATTTATACTAGTCCAACATAATCTTTATGAAATCTTCAAATGCAAAAATAGTATTTCTTTTTTGTCTAGTAATTGAGATCAATAAGATTATGAAATTGATATTTTCCTTCGTTCTTCGGTAACCATCGAAACTGGAAGACCCGAAATTCATTGTAAGAGGTAATAACTTTATCATCTTATTTTACCTATGTTTTAATTATGTACTTTACATTGATGTTTATCCACTCATGTAAATTTTCTTTTAGATATTATCATAATTTCCTCATGAATATAGGGATAAAAGAGTGTGATCTATACTAGTCAAACACAACCTTTATGAAATCTTCATATGCAAATAGTATTTCTTTTTTGTCTGGTAATTGAGAACATCAGGATTCTAAAATTGATATTTTCCTTCGTTCTTGGGTGACCATTGGAATTGGAAGAGCCGAAATTCTTTGTAAGAGGTAATAATTTTATCATCTTATTTTACCTATGCTTTAATTATGTACTTTACATTGATGTTTATCCACTCAAGTAAATTTTCTTTTAGATATTATCATAATTTTCTCCTGAATATAGGGATAAAAGAGTGTGATTTATACTAGTCCAACACAACCTTTATGAAATCTTCAAATGCAAATAGTATCTCTTTTTTGTCTGGTTATTGAGATCAACAGGATTCTAAAATTGTATTTTCCTTCATTCCTTGGTGACCTATTACAATTGCTGGAACACCCAGAATTCTTATTAAGAGGTAATAACATTATCATCTTATTTTACCATTGCTTTAATTATATACTTTAACAATAATAATAATTAATTTAGTATTTTACGACATCATATGCCTTCTTGCATGATTTATTAACTCAATAAATATACGTATTATTAACCATAGTTAAATATGTTTTTGGTCTTTTCATTTTCACTAAAAATTGAAACTAGTCCATCTTCAAAAATTTGAAGCAATATAATTTTTTTAATTTTAAAAATACGTGAATTTAGTTATTTTAATCAAATTTTGTTATATTAATTTGTCATTTAAAACATGTTTCATGATAACATTTTAGTTGTTTGCACCATTTGACACATATTTATTTCAATATTAGCTAATAAATTATCATGAAATACATTTAAAATGTCAAATAAACTTAACAAAATTTGATTAAAAGAACTAAATTTACATATTTCTAAAATTGAAAAATTAAATTAGACTAAAATTTTAAGAAGTGACTAATTCTAATTTTTATTTTTACCAAAAATTAAGAGATAAAAACGTATTTAACCTGATCATAAAATACCACAATATACTTAGGAATGAGAATATATGCATATGCACGTAGAAATATATTTAATATAGATGAGGTCAAAACAACTTTGTACTACGGTGATTGGACCCTCATTAATTTCCTCATTAAAAAGTTAACGTAAACAAAGACGGTGCTCAAAACCATCACTTATTTAAAAATATAACGATGGATTTCAAACGCCATCATTATAAATTGAATTAAGAAAAAACATATTAATATAATTGAAAAAATGAAGACAAGTCATTTTTACAAAACATGACACACTAATTATTACAAAACATGACACACTAATGACTATTAACAACACAATAAAGTCATGACCTTTGCACTCTACAATTGAAAAAATAGACAAAAACTCCTAACACGTTAACTACCAATTAAAGCTACTTTTAACAAAAATCTCTCCTAAACTTAAATGTTCCTTTTATCCTTCATCCCAACTTATAACGAGCATTGAATCCTCTTTACCTTCCTTTACTTGTTATTAAATGAATTGAAAACGCACATCAATATGCTTGCTCCTTTCATGATTAATCGGGTTGTTTGCTATCTCGGTGGTTATTAGCTTGTTATTAACCAGATTCATGTCCATAGGTCAAACTCCTTTTTAAGAGACTGGACAATTCCTACGCCCACTTCACACCAATCTCCTCATTCATTACAGGTTTCACTTCTCATATTGCACTTCTAGTGCAATTTTAAGACCCTTCTCAATTTGCAACTCTTTTTATAATCTTGAAACATCTTGTTTGAGTTCTAAATGTTGCTTATACAAATCTTGTTTCCTTTTCTCTAGACTTGCTTATAAAATTTCATTGCCTTTAACCTTTTTTTCATTTCTTTGTTGCAAATTACCTTTTATAATCTCTAACCTTTGGATGACTAGCTCGTCTTCGAACATGTGATTTCCTGCACCGTGTCAAGATACAACATCAAATTATCCATATTGCTCCTTTTCTTCATCTTGATCAAGACCTGCCTCCACGACCTTTTCTTCTACTTCTTCGATCTCGTCCTGCCTTGAGTGTTATAAGTTTTCTCATCTTTAATTGACACCTTCATTTGAAGTATTTAATCGATTGACTCCACATTCTTCTTCTTCTTCTTCTTCTTCTTCTTCTTGTGAGCCTCAGAAGAAAAAATAAGGTTTTCAACGGTCAACGACCTCACCATCTTCTCCACAAGTCGGCTCGCGAGCAACATCTCTCCATTTTTGTTAAGTTGGTTCACCATGGTTTCAATCCGAGTTATGTACTCGAAAGCTCCTTTTGTCTCCTTCATTTTAATACTCTCCAACTCACCCTTAAGTATTTGAAGTCTCACGCTTTTGTTTGAAGACTTTGCACTTGCTATCTCTTCTCAAAGTTGGACTCATCAACAATTTGGTACAATATGTACAAGACTGCCTTGTCCTTCATACGCACTACTTTTATTGCATTGGTTTAGGCATTCATAAAGCCAATGATGCTTTTTGGTTCTACAAAACCATCCTCAACCACCTCCCAATTGTCTTGGGAACCGAGAAAAGCCTTCAACTGGAACTCCAATTATCATAGTTTACTGCTTTTGTCAATCTGGACAAAGACACACTATTTGTAAGGTTGACCTTCTCACTCAAACTTGTCGAGCATTGAGACACTCAAGCTGTCAAACTTTGATACTAATTTGTTGATAACAAGTCTTTCTATTCAATTATTTATCATACACTTGTTTTACTAAATTAAACACTATAACCTGAACTCATAGACTCAATTTTGACTTTTCATCTTCCTCTATTCAAATACGCTAGTTATTGCAAAACATGACACTTACGACCATTAACAACACAATAAACTCTTGAGACACTAACTACCCATTTAAGTTTATTCCAACAAAATCAAAGTTGGGTGGGAAGATTGGTGAATTCATTCAATACACAACACACACATGAGACCATCCTACTAAAAGACGCCAAAACCATAAGGTTGAGGTCCATGGGAGATGTAGGATGGTACTAATGACATGAGCGGAAGAAGATAGCCTACATGACATTATCATAAAGGAACAATGATTAAGTTACTTTCTCGACTCCATACAACCATAGAATCCAATGGATATCCCTGGTCATCGAGTCACATGGATCAATTTTCCAAGAATAGTTGTAGATGTGTGGAATGAGGAGTGTTTTAAACAAAATAGTGGTGTCGATGGGAAAGTTGATTCAGATTGATGAAACAACAACAAAGTTTGATTGGCTGGAGTTTCGAAGGAGGTTGGATAAGAACCTCAATTATGGAACTAATACTAAGATTTATTAGAATTAGAACAAGTGGCTACAAAAAACAATTGGAGAAGTGTTATACTACATGATCAAGTTGGCTTGAGTACGAAGGGTGCAGTAGAGACGATTCAGATCAATTGAACTGATACCACAACTACAGAAAACCCTTGCATTTTCAAGAAGACCAATAGGGCATACCTTTCATTCTCTTTTAGAAATTTTATATTTAATCGAGGTATAAGACATGTGAAATCGCTTGCTTAAGATAAGAAACAATGATTTTGAGGAAAAATAAATTGTATGATTTAGTGAAGGGATTGGGGGTAGGTTTTAAAGGAGCATAGGAGAGGATATTGGGAAAATTCTTAGATACGGAACAGTGAGATCATAGAAGAAGATATGTTATAAGACGTGAAAAAGGAAAAGAAGATATAAGTGACTATCACATGAAAATCATGAGTTACAACATTAAAAGTTTAAGAGGAAGAGAAAAGAGAAAAGGAGGTAAGGCATGCAGATAGCGCTTTTAGAAAATTTTAATTTTTTTTTATACGAGAAACAAAAATTGGAGGAAGTGAACAGGAAAATGTGCTATAAATTGGAAAGTGACGATGAGGTATGGTGAACTTAGTGCCCATAAGTATATCAAGCAAGGAATATATATCATTCAAGAGAAAAAAAATGTTCACAGTTAAAACATCCTTAGTAAATGACGAACACTTGAGGGTAGTAGGGCATGGAAAAGATGTCAAATACAAATGATTATTTTATATTTTATTGGTCGTTCGAAATACAAGGAGAAAGAACATTATTGGTGGATTTGATAGAATTGAGAGGAAGGGGCAGATTTATGCAAGTAATATGTGGTGCCTAACATGGGACTTTAATTTAATAAGAAGAAAAGGAAAAAGAATGGGTAAATGGTTAAAAAAAAACTGAGAAACGTAAAATTTATAGATCATATCAAACTGATTTACTAATCTGAATTAAGGTGGAAAGTTTAAACATTTAAAGAATGACAATTATATTGAACTATGCAACTATGGAAACCCATTCATATACTTAGGGATACCAATTGGAAGAAATCCTAGAATGGAGAATAATTGGACACCAACTCTAGAAAAATTTGCTTTGCTGAAACACAAACAACTTTCTTTTGTGGTTGAGTTGTGTATAAGGTGGTCTATTTCACAACTTTAATATTTTTTTTATTTATCATTCTTCAAAGTACATAGTACATAGAGGAATGACAAAAAGATAATGGCATAAAAATTTTATGAAGAGGAAAGAAAGTAGAAAAGAAAATTATATGGGTAAGCTAGGACTAGGGATGTCAACGGGGCGGGTAGAGTGCGGGTAGTAGCTCCCCCATACCCTACCCGTTAGATAAATATTCTCCTGTACCCGTACCTATATCCGTCGGATTTCCATTATGCGGGTACCCGCCTATTTTTTTTCATATCCGTGGGTATCCACGGGTACCCGCGGGTATTTACAAAAATATTTAAAAAAATATATATTTAACTATAACTAGTGATTAGATCAACAAGCCCACTTTCTCCAATTGATTTATGAAAAACAAACAAATAAAAAATCACTAATAATTTAGATTGTAGTTTATTTTTGAATGAAATATTAAAGAAATTACTAACTTCATCAATATCCACCTTTTGCAACATTGTATAAAGTTTCATGTTGTCCAATTTTAATCTAAAAGAGCCTGAAAACATAAGAAGTTCATGAAAAATTTATAACAATCACTTGATTAAAATATCTGAGTAAAAATGTTAATTTCATTACCTTCCATGTTGGTACATAGCCAGTCTTGGAGACACATCAATACCTCCACACTATCTGGAAGTAATCTACTCTTATGTGGGGTAAGAATCCGAGCACCATTACTGAATGAAGACTCAAAACAGAATGTTTTTTTATTAATATATATATATATATATATATATATATATAAGGGTATTTTTGTGAATTAAAGTTTAGCGGGTACGGGTATCCACAGGTACGGATACTAGGATACTCGTACCCGCCTCGTTAACATGCGGGTATAAAAAATACCCGTACCCGCGGGTAGCGGGTATCCATTTTTAATATTTGTTTCCTACCCGTTGCGGGTTTAATCCATGAATACCCGCGAGTACGAATTGTTTTGACATCCCTAGGACACTATTGTTATATATATATATATATATATTGTTGTTTCATAGAAAAACCAAAATATAGGTTCAAAAAGTTAGAGAAAATAAAATTGAATTTAAAATGTTTATAAAAGCTAAAAGGTTTATTTAAAAAAAAATTACTTCTTTCGACCATTGAATTAGCTTACAGTATATATTAGCATTATATATAAATCTATTTACTAATAGCAATATCAAAAACTAAATTGGTTTGATATTTGTATATACTAAACATTAAATTTACTCTTTTTTTTTTAAGTTAGTAAGAAAATGGTGTGTAAACTGTAAATTGAATATGAAAATTTACTTTAACAAATATCTTATGGCAGTTTATAGTATAACAATTTTTTGTTTCAGATATTCTTAGGCTTGCATCAATCGCATGGGCTTGCAAAGTTTTGTTTGGACTGCCATTTTTATTTGTGGTTTTGATATGTAAGTGGAGGAAAAGACATGAATCAATGTATGAAAATATTGAAAATTACCTTGAACAAAATAACTTAGCACCTATAAGATACTCATATAAGGAAATCAAGAAGATGGCAGGAGGTTTCGAAGAAAAGTTAGGTCAAGGAGGATTTGGCTCTGTCTTTAAGGCAAAGTTGTGTAGCGGACCTTTTGTGGCAATCAAAATACTAGGCAAATCAAAAGGAAATGGACAAGATTTTATCAATGAAGTTGCAACTATTGGAAGAATATGTCATCAAAATGTGGTACGATTAATTGGATTTTGTGTTCGTGGTTCAAAACGTGCTCTTGTATATGAGTTCATGCCCAATGGATCTCTTGATAAATTTATTTTTCCAAAAGATGGAAGTGCACATTTAAGCTATGAAAAAATATATAGTATATCAATTGGAGTGGCTCGTGGGATTGCTTATCTCCACCATGGTTGTGAGATGCAAATTTTACATTTTGACATCAAACCCCATAACATCTTACTGGATGAAAACTTCGTCCCAAAGGTTTCAGACTTTGGATTGGCAAAGCTATATCCAATAGATAATAGCATCATCACAATGACTGCAGCAAGAGGGACCATTGGTTATATGGCTCCAGAACTATTTTATAATAATATTGGAGGAATATCTCATAAGGCTGATGTTTATAGCTTTGGAATGCTTTTGATGGAGATGGCTAGCAAGAGGAAGAATCTAAATCCCTATGCAAACCACTCAAGTCAACTTTACTTTCCCCTTTGGATCTACAATCATATTAGGGAAGAGGAAGATGTAGATATTGAAGATTTGACAGAAGAGGAAAAGAAAATAACAAAGAAGATGATCATAACGGCTTTATGGTGTATACAATTAAAACCAAAGGATCGTCCCTCAATGAATAAAGTACTAAAAATGCTTGAAGGAGACATTGAAGACTTAGAAATACCTCCAAAGCCTGCTTTATTTCCAGATGAAATGATTATAGAGGATCCAACAATCAACTCTATCCAAACAATTTCAAGTGAATTCATTTAGTAATGATTTCAATTAAGGTGGTTACAAGATGTGATGAGGTCATGGGATTGCAGGAAAAACAATGGAAAGTGCATCGTATTGCATTAAAAAATAAAGAAAAAGAGAAGTAAGGTGTTTTAAGGTGAAATTGTATATTCATTGTTCATGTAAAATATGTTTTGATATTTACAATTATATATACCACCGCATTTTTAATTGCACATGTTATTTGAGTTATTTGAATAATAGATGTAAATATTTTTCAAATAATATGTTTTTTTCTTATAGTGGAAGTAGTTCTTATTAATCCTTGTAAAGTGCAACGAAACCTTTGATAAAATATACTATTTGAGAATGTACAATAAAGACTAATTGAAGTGGCATAACTTGTCCAAGATCTAACATTGTTTAACCTTATACTCTAGCCATTGTTTATGTTTAGTTTGTAACAATTAGAATTTTGTCATCAACCACTTAAACAACACTGTAGTAGTAAGATATAATGTTAAATTAGTGAATGGTAAATATGTATTTTTTTTTTCATTTCATCGAAATTATCATTATGGACAAATTTAAATTATCATATTTATGTTTTAGTCATTACCATTGATTATTTTTTTTGCAACACTTATATTGTGTATGTGAATATTCTACTCATGTTGAACATGGAGTCACTATTATAGGTTTGTCAAAGATGATTGTCGAGTATTAAATGAACATAATTATCTAACTATCCATCATTCATTTGCGTAAGCTTTTTAATATTTACACCAAAAAGTTTAAACAAATGTCATTATTTTAGTTCCAAAGCTTGTTTGGCTAATATTCACACTACTATTAATGTCATGCACACATTTTGCTCTTGGACAACTAACGCAAAGACATTATCAATAGTCAAGACTAGGCCATAATTTGGTAAGTTTTAAAAAATTTCCATAATTAGTTAAAGAAACCGTTTAACATTCATTATTTTAATAGTATATCTAACTTTTGTAATTAATAAAGGTTCGCTCTTGTTCAAGTAATTTGAAATTCACCAATCAAAACACAAAAAATAACTTTTAACGTATGGTATTTTAGACTTGTGCGTCTGTTGAAGATTCGACGTCATAGCGGGTGACGTTAAATTGACGTCAAAGTTAATGTGGGTCGACGTCAATTTTGTAATTAACGTCAGAGATAGGGTTGGTTGACGTTAATTTTGGCAAATTATGTAAAAAAATGCCACTGCCCATTTTTAACATTCGATATCACTACATCTGACATCGAAATGGTCACGTTAAAAACCCTTTTTGAACTACCGTATAATAATCATCCAAGTCTTATTTACATATCTTCAACATGTTTGGTTTTCAAGTTATGATTCTCTCTTATGGAGTTAGATTGTAATTTAGACATTATTTTTCTTATTAGAAAATAATATGTTTTCTCTCTCTTCTACAAAGAATGAACTTACTCTTTCATATCTTTATCTTAAATTATACCATGTTTTTAAATAAGGAGGTCACACATCTACTGGAAATTTCCCAAAGGTTAAAATACCTTTTTGGTCCCAATTTTTGTCAAGTTTTGTCAAATAAATCTTAATTTTGTTTTTGTGCTCAAATAGGTCCCAATTTTCGTCAATTTTGTTCAATTTAGTCATTCTTTTCTAACACCGTTTAAATCATTGACGGCCATGAACAATGATTGTCACGTGTCACTTCGTGGTTTTTTTGATTTTTTTTAAATGCCCATGTGTCAACTCAACAACGTTCCATGTGTCAGAGTCAATGTTTTATATTCAATTTGGTCCCTATATTCGTTAGTTATGTTCAATTTAGCCCCAATTTTTGTTAACATGAACCAATTTTGTCCATCTCCAAATTGAAACAAAATTTAATTTTTATATTAAAATTCACATTTTTTATTAAATGTTTTCATATAATATATTAAAATTCACATCATTATAACTTTTATATAGAAATTAAATTTGGTCACATCTTAGATAGGGACAAAACTGGTCAATTTTAAACAAAATTGGAACTAAATTGAACAAAAATAACAAATATAGGGACCAAATTGAATATAAAACATTGACTTTGACACGTGGTACATTATTGAGCTGACACATGTACATTTAAAAAATTTTAAAAAAAATTAAAAAAAATTAAAGAAAAATAAAAAAAACTACGAAGTGAGACGTGGGAGTCACTATTCATGGTTGTTAATGATTTAAATAGTGTTAGAAAAAGAGGACCAAATTGAATAAAACTAACAAAAATTGGGACATATTTGAACACAAAAACAAAATTAAGACTTATTTGTGCTTACCGCAACAATCTCTCCCTCAACAATTGTCCACCAGGAATCGAACTCGTGACCTTGGCTCTGATACCAATTTTTAGGATCGAGCGTTTACCACTAGACCAAAAGCTATAACGGTTAGTCAGGGCATAAGTCTTTTTACTTAAGAGTGTAACAACCCAAGCGCTATAGTTCGATTGTGACTCTCACTTGGCCTCTGCCACGGGACAATTGATGCCACCAATAACAATAATGTTGGGCTGATGAAAATAATACATCTTGAAAAGTCCTACATCACCTAGAATAACCTAGGGGTGGGTGTTAGTGACTATATAATGGGCTCTAAGTCCATGATGTTCCTTGCCCAAAGCCAAAGACACTTTGAGCTAGTGTTTGACTTTACTTATACTCTTGTAGTAGAGTGTTGTGAGGTTTGGTTAAATTATTGCTTTTGGGGGTGTGGGTGTACTTGGCGTCAAGGGTATGAGAGGGTAGTCTATGTGTTGTACAAATTTTTACATAGTGTTATTCTCTGGTGATTTTTCTCTAATTTGGGGGTTTCCACATTATATTCTTGTGTTCAATATTTTTATGTTGTTTCTCTGTTATTAGAATGATTCTTGGGCGTAAAGACGATAATGTTCTTGTACTATACCTAGGCGATCCTGGGTAACTTCCTGGTCTAAACTGCCTATGTCTAGCTCAATTGTAAAAAGATGGTTAACCTAACAAGACAAGACACATGGCGGATCAGGTCGCCTACTCCCAAGAATAGTGCATAAGAAAGAACCACTAACCCCAAACTTGGAAAATTGCAGTGAAGCCTCCAGTGTCAATTCACTAACATAGGGCTTGGGCTTGGCCCAGACCCATTTAGAACCTAAATATTGGCCCAACGCAACAAAGGGGGCCCAACCCATAAGAAGGGAAAAACATAATCAATGACTCTATAAATACACGTGGACCCCAACAATTAAAAGGTACGTTTTCATTAATTCACTAATATGATATTTGACTTTTGAGAGCCTTTGTTGACTAGATCGTAAAAGTCCTTTATGTAGGTAACCCCTTAAGGGTCCAAACCGCTAACATTAGGACAAGGCACATCCAAGCCAATGAGTAACCAGTCCGAGAAGTTAGTGATTGGGGTAAGATGTGATTTGTGTTCTCTAATATTCTGTTATTGTTTTCGCAGGAACATTTCTTAATTGATGATGTGTTTTTTCCCAACAAGTGGTATCAAAAGCTATGATTCACTAAGATTTTTTCTTAGTATGTTTTGTGGTTGCATCGTAGTTTGATCATCCACATTAGAAAAGATTAATTCGTAGTTGTTAGAGAATCATCCTTGTTTACTGAAGTTGCAATGAGAAATTTGATGGAAGGATCATTATCAACATTGTGTTGGCGTTGCAAATCTGCAACTGGGCTCGTAGAGGTGCAAGGACTATAAGTCACGTTGATCTGTAATGGAGTTCGCATGTGGTGAAAAGCTCCTGGATCTTTAAAGGAGGTCGTGGTTGGTGCTTATGTGGCTTGCTTGCATATCTGAGCTTGAATGGAGTGTGCTTGCAGTTCTAGTGAAGCGTTATGGTAGACAACGATGTGACGGTGAATAAAACTATTCAGATCTGCATGGATTGTGACGCGGTGGTCTGTGGTGTCTTGTGGTGGCTGTGCAGAGAATATGAAGGTTGGTTGTGTGATTTTTCAGATCTACATGAGGAAGAAGATGACATGGTAGTTCCTGATTGGGCATATTTGAAAGTAGACGACTATGACGCGTGGCAACATCTAGTTGAGCAGATTGTGAATGTATAGGCATTAGTTAGCATTGATGTAGGGTGCATAGAAATTCTTGGGATGACTTAATTTGGAGTGGAAATTTTATGATGTTTTGGTTCCAAGTGAAAATTCTTGGGATGATTTAATTCCATGTGGAAATTTTTGGGATGGTTTGTGTTCCTACAAAAGAACAAATAAGATAGGTTAGGCACAAGCGTCACCTTACCACGTAGTCCGCTATCTCCTTAGTTGGTCTCTTCCCAGTCGATACATGTCAGCTTGAACCCAGGGGGGTTACCTACAAAAGAGTCTCCGAAGCTCAAGTAAGTCAAAGTTCTCCGAGAGTCAAATCAGTGATTAATGAATGCGTACCTTTAAATGATGGGGTCCACGTGTATTTATAGAGCATTAATGACGTTTGACCGTTTCATAGGCTGGGCCTTGACTTGGGCTCTAGTTTGGGCCATGAGTGGGCTTGGGCCCTAACCCAGGCCCTTGAGACCTATTGAACGCGGGGGCTTCGATTTTTGCTAAGTTTATTGGAGTAGTCGGCCTGGGCTTTAACCTTACCAGATATGCTCGAGTAGTCGGTCTAGACCGACTACTTGCCTAGATGGCTTATGTTGGTGATATGAGGTGCAGGTTGTCCTCTTAGACATTTAGTTTAGGTTAAAACCGGTACAAGTTAGGCTAACTCGGCCTAGCCTGGGTACTTGGCGGTCTCGATATGCACATTGTTTACTTGGTCGAGTTTGGCTAGGTACGGTACACCAGTCTCCCAGCCTTGTCCGATATGGGTTGTCGGTCAAGGATGATATGTGTTGATAAGCTAGCGGAACCGGCTAGGTGTGATACACCAGTCCCCCAGCCTTTAAGTGTGGTGAACAGTGTTAAGGCTTGGAATTTGTAACCTTCAGAAGGTAGGTGAAAGGGTGTCAGTTGGTCAAAGTGAAAAAGTTTTGGCGCCGTCGTTTTGAAGTGTCATATCTTTTGCAATGATGGTGTCAATTGGTCTGTGGTATGGTTTTGGCGGGAAGAGGTTCGTCGTTTGGGATTGTGGGCTATAAATATGTGTTTGTAAACAAATGAGGGGTTACTTGTTTCATTTGTGAATTCTGAATTTAAAGACCTTGTGCGCGTAAAAGTGTCCGACTAGTCCTCAATTTCGACCGACATCTTCTCGTAAAAAACGAAATCAGGTATGTCCAGTAGTGGTAGCGTGTCTTCGTCTAGTAGTAGTGAAAGTACTGAGTCAGGTAGAAGTAAGGATGGGCGACTTGGCGGAGAGGGTACGAGTTCTGGAGTTGTAACGAGCGGGATGCCAATGGAGGTAGTGAGGGAGGTTCGCGAGGATCCTCCCGAAGAGTTGGAGGAGAGTAACTGGCCGGCGAAAGGCGGCTATGGGTGGGTTGCTGCTGATGTTCGTGATCAATCATCTTTATTCAGGTGGTCTCGTCTGTTGAACTCTTGGCTGAACTGCACACCCGTCATATCCAGGGGTGTCAGTGGAGACATTGTTTCGCTGGAGAGGGTGAGTGTCGTCGACCGGGTATGCCACGGGCAGGAGGGGGCTACCGAAAAATTCTTTTATGTGCCACTTTTGTCAGCTTCATGTGCGACTGCCCCTAGACGATTTCACTATGGGTGTGCTGCGGGCGTTGAATGTGGCACCTACCCAGCTACATCCTAATAGCTGGGCCTACTTGCAGGCCTTCCGCATTCTGTGCGAGTCTTTATATTTGGAGCCTACTCCCTATGCTTTCTTATATTTTTATGACACCAGGCCCCGGAGGCCGGCTACTTGGCTTTCTTTAATCAGTCGCCCCAGCATCAGCAGACTGGATGCTTTCTCCTAGTCTTTCAAGCATTTCAAAGACGGGTACTTCAAAGTCGTTGTTAAGGAAGGGGGTAAATCTCATTTTTTTAATGCGGATGGGAGTACCAAGTTCCCCTTTAGCTGGACCAACAATCCTTCTCGATATAAAGACATGGGAGTGGAGGAGTTGTCGGCTGGTGACAAGGAGGTGGTGGGGATGTTGTTAAAGTTTGTGGATAAGTTGCCCACTAAGGGCCTAGTTAGGGTTTATAATTCGGTGCATCCGATAATAGATATTGAAGGTATCTGTTTATTACTTAAGCTGTGTTAATAATGCTAAGTTGTTTTGATCCGAGTCGTGATATGTTATTACAGGGCATATGGCGCAATCTGGCAAGAAGAATCTGGCACTCTTTCAATCACTGAGGAAGGAAATGGCCGCTAAGGCCAAGGCGGCTGGGAAAGCTGACGTTCCTAACCTGCAGGAATCGGTTGTGGAGGTGCATGTACATGACGGGACGAAAAGGAAAGCTGAGCTTCCGCCTCGACCCGGGAAGGGCAAAGACGTGAAGAAGATAAGGGCAACTCTTCTTGGGACGGCTAGCAGGGCGGGGTTGGCTAGTGGCGAGAAGTTGCCTGAAGTCGGGTTGATCGAGTTGCCGGAGATATCCGTTAGGAAGGATATCTCGATCTACCTTCTGGATACCGTTGTTAACTCTATTGATAATATGGAGGTGGATCATATTGTGAGAACAATGGTAGAGTTTGGAAGCAAAGGCCTTAGTTCTGAGTCGGCGCGTAGGGTCTCCTTACAGAAGGGAAGTAAAGGAGGTGGGGGAGTTGCAGGGTAAGGTGGATAAGCTTGAGGAGGAGAAGGCGGCTTTAGAAAAGGAGAAAGAAGGTTGGGAAGCGGAAAGGAAAAGGCTGGCAACATGGAAGGTGCGTTGCTTGGACTCTGAGGAAAAATTAAACAAGCGTATAGGGGAGTTGGAGGAAGACTATGAGGATTTGAAGGATAAGTATGATGGGGCTATTGGGGAACTTGACGATCTGAAGAACAACATCATCCAAGAGCATATTAATGGTTTCGAGAAGGGGTTGCGGCAGGCGGCCTTCTTCCATCCGGATGTGGATGTCTCGGATTCGAGATTTGACGTAGATAAGGACATAGTTGGTGGGAAGTTGGTGAGGGAGGATGAGGGGGATGCTGAGGAGGTGGAGGAGAAGGCGGTAGAGGAGGAGAAGGATGCGGAAGCTGCCGTGGGGGGTAATGATAACATGGGGACATAGGAACTTTATTTTTTATAATTTGAAACTTGAATTATGTTTGTAATAATCCGTGCACTATTTTACTTTGCCCTTAATATGATGAATGCCTTGTGTATGTTGTGTTTTTTATTGGATGTCGATAACTTGCGTGATAGTGGTGCGTTAGCGGATGGTATAATTATGAGTGGGTGTTTTGATGTATGTGATGTTTGGCGATTTCGACTTGTTATTGAGGGTATTTGACCCAGGCCGCTTACTTCGGGTAAGGGTGGGAAATGAATTAACCATGAGTAAAGGGTGTTCGACCCAGGCCGCTTACTTGGGGTAAGAGTGGGGAAATTAAACGAATTAACCAAGAGTAAAGGGTGTTCGACCCAGGCCGCTTACTTGGGGTAAGGGTGGGGAACTTAAACGAATTAACCAAGAGTAAAGGGTGTTCGACCCAGGCCGCTTACTTGGGGTAAGGGTGGGGAACTTAAACGAATTAACCAAGAGTAAAGGGTGTTTGACCCAAGCCGCTTACTTGGGGTAAGGGTGGGGAACTTAAACGAATTAACGACGAGTAAAGGGTGTTCGACCCAGGCCGCTTACTTGGGGTAAGGGTGGGGAACTTAAACGAATTAACCAAGAGTAAAGACATAGAGTCATAAAGTAGATAACCCTTCTTTTTATTTATTGAATAGGGGTGCCTCGTTAAAACCTCCTTGGCCAAAATCCCCCTTAGGGAAAAAAGACCAAGTGAGGAAAAAGAGTACACCCGGGGTTACAAGTATTGGTTCAATTATAATACACATTTAGCTGAAGTAGAACTTGAGGTGGGATACATTCCATGTGTTGGGAATCTCTTCCCCAGATAATTGTTCCAAGCGATAAGCCCCTCCTCCTGCGTCTTCTCGTATGCGGTACGGGCCGTCCCAGTTGGCGGAGAACTTGCCATCCTTCTTTCTAGCACTGCTGGCCATTCTCCATACTAGGTCCCCGACGACAAATGATCGTGGGTGTAGGTTTGCATTATATTTCCTGGCAGCTCGTTGTTTGGCGGCTAGATTGTGTATTTGGGCTTTTTCTCTGAGTTCGGGTAGGAGGTTGAGATGTAAGGCCATGTTTTGGTGGTTGTGAGTTGGGTCGTATAGTTCTCGGCGCAGGGATGGTTCGCCAATTTCTACCGGTATCATGGCGTCTGCGCCGTAGACTAGGCTGAATGGGGATTCGTTTGTTGATGATTGAGGGGTGCATCTGTAAGCCCATAGTACTTCTATTAACTCTTCAGGCCATCGGCCTTTGGCGGTATCCAACCTCTTGCGTAGCTCTATGAGAATAACTTTGTTTGCTGCTTCTGCTTGCCCATTGGTTTATGGATGTTCTACAGAGCTTGTGATGTGTTTGATGCCTAGGCTGGTGTAGAATTTGGCTAACTCCTTGTCGATAAATTGTCGGCCATTGTCTGTTATGATGGTATGTGGTACACCATATCTGCATATAATGTCCTTCCACACGAACTGCTGGACTTGCTGGGCCGTGATGGTGGTCAATGGCTTGGCTTCGATCCATTTGGTAAAATAATCAACGGCTACGATTAGGAATTTTACTTGCCCCTTGCCGGGTGAGAAGGGGCCGAGGATGTCCATTCCCCACTTAGCGAATGGCCAGGGGGACAGTATGTGGTGTAGTTGTTCTTGTTTCTGATGGATAAGGTTGTCGTGCTTCTGGCATGGCTTGCACTTCCTGACATGATCCTGGCAGTCCGCTTCTAT
>Ga0214544_1002255_pt1 | contig 40672 bp, 18 predicted proteins | sample CNSS3metaG_FD_160074 | JGI IMG/M metagenome (GOLD analysis project Ga0214544, IMG submission 160074) | Root nodule microbial communities from cowpea collected in UCLA plant growth center, Los Angeles, California, USA - CNSS3 | ecosystem: Host-associated > Plants > Roots > Nodule | place: USA...
CAAACACTTTATTTTTTTATATAATATTTTTTATATATAAATATATTATTATATATATATATATATATATATATATATATATATATATATATATAATATTATCTATATACTAAAAAAATAATACTTAAAATTCTCTCACGTGTTACACCATAAATCTAACACAAAAAAAAAATTATAGATTAACAAATATCATACCTTAATTGTAAAAAAAGAATTATAGATTAACAAATAATGTAATTAATAATTTTATTTTTAAAATACCATAATTAAGACACTTATTTAAAAATTAAAGCACAATTAAAAATTTGTTGAAAAGGTATTAACTTAAATTTTTTTGACCAAAGATAAGATCAAAAAGGAATTAAGCCTTATTATAATTTGCAAAATAGTTAAAAATTAAAGATTTAAATCATTCTAACATATTATAATTTGTTATATTAATTTTAAATTTTAATTATTGTTCATTTCAAAACACAAAATGTTGTCCTGTCTTCGAACTACAGCATCCCAGAACCTAGGTTTTGTGCAGTGTGTGCAGTGCAGAGTCCACTGATACAAGAAAATAGTTATGTTAGGTACCTAATTAAGATTATGGTTAGGATTGGGGCTTTTGCGAATATGACAAAGTTCAGGAAACCGGGTCGACCCACCAGTCACCCGAATGTCCATGCTCAGTAGTCAGGTTAGTTAATTAGTTAATTGATTAATACTTTCAATATTTTTTTGGCTGAATCCGAATTTGGTTTGTTTTCCCATTTGTTCAGAACAATGGTCTTGCAGTTGGTGAAGCACGAACAAGCATAGAAACTACTGTCGCCAAGGTAGAACATTCGACCTCTGAATTTCAGATTTTGATCATATATGCAACATGTTTCTGATTTCATTGTTTCCAGGCCAAATGATAAATAGGGTACAACTTGGAAAGGAGGTACGTTATGTCTTTCGTTATAATTTTCAGATTCATGCAGGAGTCAGTTTATATGCTTCCCCTGTGCGAGAAAGTTTAGCTATTTCTGTAGCTTCTTTACAAAGAATAGATATTTTTTAAAACAGAGATGAATCTATTAAGGATGCTTCTTTTATGTAGTTTATACATTTCATTTTGTGAAACTTCGTATTGCCAAATGACCTTTTTCCTGTATGATATATCAATTAGCATGAAAAACATTACTATGTTATTTAGTTTCTTTGAGGTTTTGTCTTGATACTGTATTCAGCAGGCAATTTGCACCACCTAAAGAGGAAGTATCTGGTTCTGGTTTGTGATTCATTCGAATGTAATGCCAGTGATTCTTATATGCATAATTATGGGATAATAATAACGTGTGGCTTCTTTCATTCTTTACTTTTGAATAATAAAAAATTTTCATTTCTTTCTAGTGGACAATTAATTAAGAAGACAGTTTTTAACACTGTCTCTTACATCCTCTGCTCTGGCAGATGTCAACAAAGAGATGATTAGGAGAAATTAGTAGATCTTAATCATCCATAAGAATATCATCTGATATCATCATCTATTTAAGTTTTCCAACTTGCAGACTAACACTACTTAAAAATAATATACTTTCTGGAAATGGAACCAACAATCATCATAAGTTAATAATACTAGAGTTGGATTGGAGGCCATAGGTTAATTTTGATAAAGAATTAGCTCTAGCTACCATGTAATATTAGAAACTAGATGCAGTCAAGAGAATTTCTGATAAATAGATATTATGTGTTATAAGGATGAAAATGTTTATTTTGATAGATTGATAAGCCAACAATACAAAGATTTTTTATAAACGATGAGAATATGAGTGGATCATCACCACATTGTTACAGTAGTAACTAACACTGATACAGGCTAACAGAATAACATTAAATTTGCCCATTGTAACAGTAGTTGAGTGAGGCTAACTCATACAGATTAGTAGTACACTGATAAAACTGCAGAAAAACATAAAAGCTTAAACCCACAACCACAAGGGATTATAAACTCTCTTACAATATGGAATTTCTAAGAGAAATGATACTGGACATCAAAATAAACTACACCATATATTTACACTTATTTTATGAGTTGTAGAAGGTAAAAGTTTGATTAGAAAAGCATAAAAATGTTTCATGTCTTCACAGACAATATGATAGTGGTCAAACTTGTTCTGGTAATATAATATGCGTATTATTAAATAATTTTACTGTTTTAAAACTAATGCATATCGCCAATGCATCATAATATTAGTATATTAATGTATAACACTGATAATAAAAAATAATTTTATTAAATAAAGATATATTGACAGGAACAAGTGTAACAATTACCATATTTTTTCTATCAGGATGACTTTCTTTTGCAATGTACTGTGCATTTTTCTTCTAAAATGATGTACATACTTAGATGGAGAATATAACAGAGAGAATAGTTAAGTAATATGATGTGATCATAAGGAAAAAGAAATAAAGTGAAATAAGATATATAATATAAAGGTATATGTATATTATAATTTTTCTTATTAAGAGAAAATTGTGTGGTAATGGTGCAAAATGATGCATAGAATCATTATTGTTCTGCTACTGTACATAATATCCAACTCTTCTGGATAGGATATATGAGCACCAGCTATATACGAGTGTTGTTTAATCTGAGCAGCTTTCCTTCATCAACTGAATAATAACATAAAAGAGGCAAGTCAAATAATTTAAGACTATTATGCAGATAATCGAAAGAAATCTAATTATCAGTTAAGCAATTGCTTCGTTCATCAAATAATTATTAGTATAAATAGACGAATAACTAACAATAATTGATGGCCTTATACACACACATAATATATATATATATATATATATATATATATATATATATATATATATATATATATATATATATATATATACACACACGTGTGTGCGCGCGCGCGATCAAAGGGAATAGCATCATCAAAAAATGACACTAAAAGTGATTGATACCTGAAAGTAAGTCTGGAGCTTCTTCTTCAAAGTCGTATACTCTACATTAATCTGTTGGAAAGTCCTGAAGCATCTGAAAAGGGTATTCTTATTAGGGTGGTAAAAAAAAATTGAAATTCGATTCACAATAACCCAAATTTATATTATTTTAAGTTTAAATGAATTTATTCCAAATCTAAATTTATATTTTAGATATATTTGAATTGGATTTGAATTGAATTTAGGTTGGATATATTTTGGATTTTAAAATTCTAAGATTAAGATGCATCTAAGATGGTTAAAGACCAAACCGAACCATGTCGGTATGAATTCAAGATCAAGTAAAGTCGACCCAAGGAAGATCAAGCCCTGTAGGCCTAGGTAGAGTCAGGTTTGTTTGAGTAAAAGATCAAGATAAGTCATTCTAGATTGAAGGTCGAGTTGAGTTGGTTTGGATCAAAAGTTGAGTCGAATTGGCCTGAGTTGAAAAGTCAAGTACTATCGGGCGAAGCCAAAAGATTGAACTAAGATGATCTAAGTTGAAGGTTGAGCCAAGTTAATTTAGACTGAAGATTGAGTCGAGTCGACCCGAAGATCGAACCGAGATAGCTTGGATCTAAGGTCTAACCGAGTCAGTTCAAGCCAAAGGTCTAGCTGAGTTGACATTAATCAAAGGTCTAGCTGAGTCGACCTTGACAAAAGATCTTATCGAGTCGGTCCTAACAAATGGTCGAATCAAGTCAGCCTCGACCAAATGTCGAACCAAGTTGGCTTTGACCTTGGTCAATACAAGTCATTTGGATCAAGTTAACTCAAGTCAATTTTGGTTGATGCTAAGGTGAAGCGACCCAAACCAAATTTGAACCGAGTAACTTAAATGCAAGTCGACATAAATCAATATAGATCCAAGTCGAACTGAGTTGGTCCAACTATATTTAGTAGACCTAATTGTGAAGTATATTAGAATTATCTCATTTGAATTTAACTAATAGACAAAACGGATTCAATATAAATTTAATTCACTTTAAATTGGGTTCAAAAAATTTTAATCTAATTAAAATAAATTTGAAGATCCAGTATATTTAATTAGATTTAAATTGAATCAAAATTGAATTTTAAAAAAGGCAGCAATAATCAGATAAATCAAACCATATAGGAAAGGTTAGAAGAGATTTGCTAGTTACATGCACGTTCATTTTTAGTGCAAAATTAAAGAAATAGATCAAAGTATTTTTATTGCTGTATAAAAATTATATACTGCGAAAAAGCATCGCAAATAATCGTAGCAGAAGCAAGGAGGTAAATATGAGTTACCCCTCAAAGTTTTCTGCTGCGCAGTATTCGCTGAATCTGCCACATTCGGTCTTCACCTTCTTTGCTCCAATGCTGTCAATGAAAACTTGAAGGTTTTTTTTTACTACTTTAAAGCATATATAGGAGAGAAACAATGATGTCCCAATCTAAGACATGAATTAAGAAAAGTCTCCAAACTCAAAGACATGTCACACTTAATTGCAGTTTAGGAAAACTGCTATATGGTTATAACAGTAAGTACAAACCCTTGATTTGAAACAATATCTTCAATAAGAAAACAGCTTCATTAAGTAAGGAAAATCTGAAATCATGTTCTTAAATTATAACAATGAGAAGCATGAACTTCACCTTGAGCAACTACCCTTGAACTGATGCATGTAATCATCTAGCTTGGTGAAATTTGGAGGATTACTCATCCTGTGTAGAGTAGCACACTAGATAAGGAGAAGAAGAGAAAAGTAATGTAATAATTGATTGCAGTGATTTCCACTCACAGTCCTCTTTCTATGTTGTATATCAGTCTTACTGAGTCACTGTAGAAAAGGGTCACAATTTCTTCAACAAAATTGGGATTAACATCGTCTTGCAGTTCTTCTAACTGAATGAATTGCTCGTCAAGGAATCCCTGCAACAACATCAATTAATGTATAAAACCAAAATTTACATGTTTAGGGTTTATCTATTTAATCCTTTTCATGTCCATTTTGATTTTGTGACACTTTTTACAGTGTGTATTTTGTAGCATTACTTAGTAATAGTTAAATTAAATATATATTTGACACATTTTATAGACTTATGTGTACACATTTCCCTATATATTCTTACGAAAACTATTAAATGTTGTTGATAGTTAAATTAAATGTATACTTTTAGCTAATAATATAAAGTTTTATAACAAAAACAACTAATAATAAAAAGTGTGTTGTTCATTGAAAAGTGAATTTTAAACTTAACCAAATTCTATAAAATCGACTTGTAAGATAAAATTTACATTTATTTATATACTATAAAATCGTCTTATTTATAGTTAACATATATCTTCAACACGCTCTCTCACACTAAAACATATATATTTCGAGCATGAGATTAAATATTAATAGATGGTCTAATAATGGTTTTACAGTGGATGATACGATAGGTCCAAATTCATACATTTTATACCATATTAAGAAATGAAATTTAAGTCTAATTTAACCCTACAAAATTGGCTTATAAGATAAATTTTGTATCTATTTATATATTATAAAATCGTGTTATCTTTAATCAATATGGATTTATTAATAATTTCTTGAAAAATATAGTTGTTGACTTTGTAGATACCTAGGTTTAAAGAAGAAACAGATAAAGATAAAAGAAAGAATAATAAATAAATATATAGAAGAAAAAGAAATGGGAAGTTAAAGACCTCATCAAAGAGTGAAGTTCGTATGAAGAGTGCTTGTTGTCTCAACTTAGTCTTGTCCATGTCTCCCTTTCTTGAGACCGATCAAAATTTTCAACACAAAATCAAATCAAACAAAGAAAAAGAACGTGAGTCAAGAAAGCATATAGATTTTCACTTCTTCCAATGGCTAACTACAACAATGTGGCAACTAATATTTATAGCAATGTGATGATTGGGAGGGGAAAAAATCAGAGAATATTATTTACTGATAATATTTCTTCTCTTGAAAGCAACTACAAATTTATTTGTTTCCTCTTATAAATTGACCACTCTAAAGTAGTAGATGACAAGATGCAATTAAAAGGAATATTACTCTATCAACATATCATCATTCCTCTAAAACTTTACATAGATTTCCACTCCCACCCTAAAATAAAGCCAATAATTTAAATACACTATATTCATGCCATTATAAAGTTTTAAGTAATTATCAAAATTAATTGGATATTTTATTGGATGAGAGTGTAAAATGGTTTTTAGTTCTTTTCTCCAAAAATACAGTTATATATTTTGTATTATTACACTATTTTAGTAACTAATAATTTTTTACTTATTAAATTGGTATCAAAATTAGTCATTATAGTGACTAGTAATTTTTTTGTCACTAAAATTGGTCGTTAATGAGAGTTTTTTTAATGTAGTGTTATAATATTTAGTCAAAAAAAAATTAATAGTAAAATTTAAATTTCAAATATTCTATAAATCACTCTTTTTTAAATTGTTAGAAAAATATTGATGTTTTTTGTAATTGATGGATTATTAAAAAAGTATGTGATTATTTAAATATTTTTTTAATAACATATCAGAGATGACTGTGAATGTTTCATATAAGCTGGTATTCTAAAACTTCAAGAATTATTATATTTGTAAAAGATGAAAAATATACAAACAAGTATAGAGATCAAACCAAACTTATATAAAAAGAAAAAGGAAAACAATTTAACCAAAACCTACAAATTATTCATTGTATGTTATAGCATGAAAACAAATGCTACAAAAAATATATTTATAGATTGTAAAAATCAGTAAAATATAAAACAATGAGAGTGATGTAAGAGCAAAAAAGGGGAATCTTAGTACAGATGTAAAATGAGATATTTTGATTCATTCTTTGATTGATAAAAAAAAAAATAGTAAAGAAAGAATATAAAAAAGAGAGGATGAAGAAGGCCCACAATATTTTTTATCTGTGTCTTGATTAGACCACCACACTTTGGTTTCTGTTATCTCAAATATCAAACCCTACCATAGCATTTTCATCTTTACTTCAAACAACATGGTGAAGCTAAAATAAGTGAAAATCAAAGTATTCTTCTTTGAAATATGTAATTATCAACATTATCATCCTATCTTCAAATATGTATTCTCTTCTCTTTGATAAATTCAAGTAAATAATAATGTACTTTATTTTCTAATTTTCATTAATTCACATTAGTTTGATTTAAAAAATATATAATAAAAATATTATTTATATTGTCAAACTTGTAAAGATGTAAATTTTTCTTCTCTCGGATTAATGCATGGATTTCTAATTAAAAATTTAAATATAAATCTAAGTCTTATGTTAAATAAGATAAAAAAAATTAAGAAAAAAAATGCTCATAAACTTGTTATAAGAATTTTAAGTATGAAGTTATGTCATTCTTTGAAAACAGTCTAATTCAGGTTTTATGTTATTTTTCTCCCATAATTGTTTCTTGAAATATCCATAATTTCTTCGTTGATCAAATTTAATCTACTTTATTAAGATTAGGGGTCGACAAAAATTCTATTTCTGTCAATCTAGTCTATTTTTGCACTGCTTTGATCGGTTTAAAATTCATTTCATTTAATCTAATTTTTACTTTTGACCTATATTTTATAATAGACATTTATTACTACAACATTTGAATCTGAATGACTTAATCACAGTCAAGCTTTGACCTACCCACCATGGATTCAGAGGAACAAAAACCTAAACATTGAAAGATAGATACAAAGTGTTACATCGAAAACTTGTTTAAGTGAAGAACAAAAACCTAGATATTGGAGGACAGAAACTAAGTATTACATCAAAGACTTGTATAAGTGACCAATCGATCCTATGTACTAAAACACGTTATATATTTTAATATAAGTAGAAAAAATAATGTATTATTTCAAGAGAGAGAAATGTGATTTGTGATAACAATTAAAACAAATCAAATTATATATTGCTATAACACAAAAGTGGAGGATAGTGTAATATTATTTTTTTAAGGGGGTATAATTTACTCTTAACAAATATAAAAAATTAAGTTAAAAAATTAAAATTCGAAATTAATTATATATGTTTTCAGTTTGCTAAAAATAGGTTTCGTTTCAGTTAGTTTTTATGATAAAATTAAAAAATTACATCGAGTTAACTAATTTTTTTTTTAGAATGAGACAATGAAATGCACAGAATACTAACCAATCTTATTAATTTATGAATTAAATTTTTTATTTTCAAATAATCAGTCATATAAAATCCTCCTTCCAAAGGGAAAAAACTAATTACATGAAATAATTGTTCACGGGTTTTTTTTTTATTGAAAAAAAATTAAGAATAAATCACTGTGAATGACAAAACTCTATCAGACCAAAGATATTCTACTTGCTAGAACGTTAATTGGCATAAAATATCAATGACTTATCTAAATGGAACTTATAACTTCAATGATATTTTAAAAAAAATAATCAAAATCACTTATTTTTGTGTTTGACAACTAAAATAAAATAATCATAAAAAATATATATTTTTAAAAAAGAAAATTAAAATAATAAAAGATAATGTAAATTGAGTATATAAAAGTTTTAGATATCAAAATACCAATGTCCTTCTAAAAAAGAACAGGAACAATCACGCGTTGTCGTCTTCTATAGAAGCATTGTTTATCTAAATTCTAAGGACGATACCAATACACACAACAGAACTTTAATAGTTACTTTCTCCCAAAGTATAGCACCTTGCCCTATTCTATTCACAGAATATGTCGAGTGAGATGGTAAACAAGATGAATAATTCAGAAGCAATAAAAATATCATCACAAACAATCATAAAATCATGATGATCAATTATAAGTTTTCTTAGGAAAAATATCCCTCAAAGAAATAATTACTTTTTTAGTTTTCTGTGTTAATTTCAATTTTTGTAATGACCAGAAATTAAATTAAACGGAGCTTAAAAGCTTATTGAAATGATAAATTATATATATTTTGTTAGAAACCAGTTTTGAAAATAAGGCATAAATTCCGAGTCTAATTGCACATAAAAATGTATTTAATGTGCGTGAATTGCATGAAGGTTGCGGTTAATTTACCAATTAGTTTATTTTGTATTTTCGCAGGTTGAAGTTTTAAAATATTATAGAATAAAGTGAAGTCTTCGGAATAACCACTTCATTTAAAAAAATTTGAAATTGTGTTTTGTAAGATTATTTCAGTTGGGTCAGTTTTTCTTGGAGTGAAGTCAGCATACTTATAAAACCTTCCGTTACATTTTTTTAAATAATTTTTCATAATTTTATTTTTTTACTTTTTAAGAGTTTAAAATAATTCAAGAATTTAATAAAATAAATAATGTATTAATATTGTAATTATTTTTAATATTTTAATTAGCTTAATTGAATATAATTATTTGTATTAATTGAACGAATAACTAAAAAATTAAATATAAGAAAATTAAATATAATTCTTAAGTAATATAAAAAATTTAATAGAATGAGCAAATAAATAACAGAATAATACATCATTTTTAATTTTCTCCAATTTTTACTAATATAAATTACTTGAACTTTTCTTTCTTTATTTACTTATTTTTTCATTTATTCAATTAATTAAATTAATTTTAAATACTACATTAATTAAAAAATAAAATAAATAAAAAAAAAAAACAGATATCATTAAAACATAATAGAATAAAAAAAAATCAGTTTACTTGAAATAAAAAAAAAAGCAAATTAATCATATTTGATAAATAAATCGAAGTTTGTGGTATACATGAATCATATAATGGTTGATCTTTAAAGGCGCATATAACCGTCCCCACATAAGAACTGAATTAGCATAAACATGACACAATTTTTTTTTTATTATTATTTTCATTCGAGAATCTCACTTTAAATAGTCCAATGGTGGACCCTAGCATGTCCTTATACAGTTCATCCCACCTACACAGCGTGCTGTTTCTGATAAGAGACACATCATTTATTCTTTGGTGCCCATAAGAAAGAGAACAAAACCTAGCACACATTTTGCATTTTACAATGCCATAGTCATTAATTTGCACTTCTTCTCTCCAATGGTTTCTGAAGATGCCCCATCACAATCACAACTATGCATCGAACTAATTCTGTGGTGCATCACAACATTCCTTCATGTCTTTATCCAAAAAAAAAACACTCCTTGCTGTACATCAAACAAACAAAAATGTTCTAGATGAAAAATATAACTGATTGGAGGATTTAATATTCTCCCTTGCAGTATTCGATGTTGATAAGAATGCCGGTGTGGCCTCATTAAACCCTCTGCCAAATGTTGCTTCCACATTTCACCAGTTTCATAAGGGCATGCATGCTTATTGTACTGGTCAACAAAAATATGCCGCTCTCAGATTTCTCATGTAACTATTTCCTTTAAGGAAACTTGTTTTCTAAGTATCATCTTCCTAGAAATAGGTTCAAAAAGAAGAGGTTGTCCAATGCATTTGCTAAGCACACATGGAAGTTATCCCAGATGGTTAGTAAAATAAAGATCCAATTACGGAGCTAAAAGGGGTTGCGCAGTTATCAATCATCATGAGAACTTGATGAGAATAGAGTTAAGATGACTAAGTCATGATTCCATCAAAGACAATTTGAATTCACTATAAAATACAAGTAAATAATGGAAGAGATAGAAAAAATAAAATAAAATGAAGGCAATAACTAATTTCATCAAGAACTTATAAGACCTTTAGGCTTTATATCAAATATTATTTAAAAAAATAATATTTCAACTTCCAGTAGCCAAGTAGACGTTCAATAGATTACGCCAAAAATCTTGAAGCCGGTCATGAATCGTCCATAAGTTAGCTTTTAAGTTGCTGTCTCGCCGGTATCAATCATTGTCTCCTAAAAAATCCCATTGCTTGATAAACATTATCAAGTGTGGTATCTGCTATTTCTGCTGCATTTCTAGCACCTTGTGCCAATACTTCATCTAAATAACCTGAATCGGACATGATTTCTTCATAGCGAACCTGTCAAAATTGGAGGAAAAAGGAAAAGGAGTGATAACGCAGATCCATGCTCACTAATAAGTAAAATATAAGGGACCAACTTTAGGAAGAAAAGAAATCCCGTAAAGCAGATAATAAATGGAATAGTAGATAAGCTGGTGGCCTACTAAAGCTCAAGAAACTAGCAATCCAATGCAAAACAAAGCAACTTTAAACATTGTTAGCTTACTAATCTCCAAAGAAAATAAGTAATTAACTATTAAGTTATGAACTGACTTTTTTCCGTATAACACTAAGGTTGTGTTTGGATAACTGTTTCAAATATAATTCTGAGCTTATATAATACTTGACCTCAAAATTTCTCTCTTTAAACAGTTAGTTGATTGTTTGGGCAGTAAAAAAATGAAATGACGTGTCTCTTGTATGCTGAAAACACATTCCAGCAGAAAATGAATATTTGGGAGATTTCTATTCTTTATCTCCTAAAATATCTTGAAATTCAGTTTTAGTTGCATTTTTAGCTCATACATTTACCATAAGTGATGTGGTTGTGGTCCCTCGTGAGGAGGGACTAAAAACGTCTGTTTGTAGAGACAAAAATCATAAAATATTTATAGTGACTAATTTCAAGATATTTTGAGACCAAAATCATTTTACCCTTAAAATATTTGTTACTCTTGTTGAATGTCATTTTGTAGATTTGGCAGTTCAGAACTACTTTACAATAATACTCTCTCCCCACTTGTTATAATAAAATGATATTGCATGGTTACTTTATTTGTAATCCATATCCATATTTATATTATGACATAAAACTGTCCCGGTTTTGGATGTCACGATTTTATAGATTCTTTCCCGCCTAATCATTTTCTTAGGGAGAATGGAAATTGAATTGGTTGTGTTTTGCTTACATGTGGGATATGTGTCTAGTTTTTTAGTACAAAACCATCCAAACAAAACTTATTATAATATGATCAAATAAATACAAACGTAAAAATCAATATTTTAATATTCAGCTTTTTACAAGTAATTAAATACTACTTATCAAGCATACTTATGCCAGCTTAGTAATTAGAAATGCTGACTAACAAAAAGAGCACTTTAGAGAAAACAATCAAGGCATTCTTCACAAAAAAGTAATTTACTATATGAAACCTGAATGGGATGTAAGTGATCAATCAAGGCATCGGTCAAAATGGTTTTGAAAGTTCCCCAGTTCATATTTTGGATTTCCTGAACAACTTCCTGCATAAAGAATGAGTTTCAAATAGAATTGACGAATTAGAAAATCAGGAATTACTACATGATTGGGGATTAATTTAAACAAATTAAAAGTTGGATATTTAAATAGGAATTTTCTACATACATAAAAGTTCAGCAGCACCTCATCAACTAATTTTTGGTTGGCAGATTAGAAAGAATTATTTTACAAATTAATGCCCTAGAGTTATTCTCAGTTGGCAGCAATATGTTGATGAAGATACTCATATTAATGCCATAATTTCAGAAAGACTAGTTCATTATCATGAATTTAAGAACAGATATATGTTCCTCAAGCATATAACAGACCATCCTAGTGAACTATTTTGCGGCTTCCCATTAGCCTGATATCTCTAGTATTTCAATAACAAAGACTTGCTGATCTTATTTATGCTGAAGAAAGGGTATAAACTTCAGGGTTTAGGTGGCAAATCACCAATGGACCACATGGAGAGTAATTCTCTGAAGGAGCCCCAGTCTAAGAAACAAGAAACTAAAGTCAACATTGTGCCAACTCACCAACATGTCTCAACACCCACCATCAACCCCCAAATACTAAGCACCACCACGACCACCACCAAACAACCCAGACCCTCACTTTCCATATCAAATGCTAATATTAGCAAAATAGACCTTGCTATATCCTTTTAGTTTATATAGCACAGGCCTCATTTTTCAACCACCCCACAAATAAACCTTCATTTGATGGCCTTTTCAAAATTTGGGATTTTAATAGAAGTAGAAGACAATGGCATGGTTTGATGTATGTATTACATCGAGTGAGAAAAGGCTTTGTTGTTTTTTTTTTGAAATGAAATAGAAGTTCATCCAGAAAGAAAGAAGCAGCTTACAATAAAGGGCAATGTCTAATCCCATAAGCAATCTCAGTACCAATAGCCACTATGACTGTTTAGTGGATAAAATTTACAATAACCCAAGCTAAGCATAAGGTGATTCTGCCATGTGTCACTTGCTTCTTTTAGGCCAACTTTTTTACTTTAAAAAGACCAAAAACACACTTCACATTTCACACAGTAAACGTAAAATCATAAAGAAAATAAAAAATGACACATGGAAAAATAGAAAAATTAATTGAACTAAGTAGATTCAGAACCACTGAGAACATATTGATAACAGAAAAAATTATAATTATCAATGCAAAAATAAATAAATATATATATACATATAGTATATCTGACCTCTTTCGTCTTTCCTGAAACAAGCTGGTATATGGAAAGAAGATTGTTACATTCAGGCCTCTCAGAGTTGTCAAATTCCAAGCTGTAAGATTTGTCGTAAAGTGCACATCAAAAAGAAGGATTTATAAAAAATAGGTAAATGACAAAAAAAAGAAAGCATTTATAGACTAGCTCTGGGAATCAATATCAGCATAATCATATAGTAATATTGTCATTACTAACCTTGGAAATGAATCAGTTTTGCAACGTTTGATCTTGTTCGCTATAAGCTACAAAATAAAATAAGTAAACTCGGTCAAGAGCAAGCAAAGGCAAACTAAATTTAAGGACAGATAGAACACTTATGTTCATTGTTAAATTTATCAAATATTAATAGGTAAGTTGCAAGCAACAGTTCATTGAGTACAGGTGACCACAAAGATTGAAAATTAAGCACACCTAGTAGGGAAGCCTAGTCAAAGAAGTAAGGACAGCAAAAATATTCAGTATTCTCACCAAGTGGGGATATAGGGAGGTAGATACAGACTTATGCCCCATAATCTAGGTCACACGGCAACAACTATGCCATCACACCAAGGTTCATCACAAATTAAATACACATAATCATATAAAATAGAAGTCATGTCCGTATAAGAGTAACTTCAAACAAATAAGCAATTTTAACCCAAGACTCGATAATGCTGTAGATCTATCTCAATGAGAAATTAAAAAAGAAATTTGATTCTCCTTTTATTTTTGTGAGTAAGAACCTCACTGTTTCTAATGTAAGTCTCCATGATTTATTTGTTCACATCATTTAAAAGATTTGAAACTAAACCTCTAAATTATTCATAAATCCTAACCTATGCTAGTGTCCCAAAAACATGTGTCATTACCTCCTCCATTTATCTTTATCTTTCTTATCTCTACCATTTATTTCTCTAACACTACCTCCGCTCTTCTCTGTCGTATGATAAAAATATTTAAAAATTAGGTGAAGGCAAAAGCACAATTGATAGGATAATGTAGGAGATATTACATCAACTAAATAGATGAATAAATTATATTAGTGAATGCAAACCTCACCTTACAAGGTTGAAATAGGTTTAAAATCCACTTTCTAAAAGATAGCAATTATGCTCTCCTAAAAGAACAGACAATAACATCTTTTTTCTTCTAAGAGGACAAACAAAGAGCAATAGTAGTAAGTAACAAGATCTAGCAGTTCAAATTTCATCAAATGATGCATATGCAATTTATGTTATTAGACTTTTGAAAAATAATGGACAAGAGAATATAATGGGCTAACTATCAATCAAGTATGCTATTCTACTACCTTACAAAACTATTAAACACAATCAAAATGCAATCTGTCTTTCATATCTATTGCATCATATAGACATAGTAAATTTGGTTGATGATTATTTACATTTCCATTTTTATATAAATTATAAATAAAATCATTAGCAAGGGAGAGGTCAAAATAAAGAGGAATATCCTAAAAAAGATAAGACAAACGTTAGGAAAAGTAAAATAAAACAGAAATTAAACCACAAGAGTATGAAACCAAGAATTAAAGATCAGTGTGGTCCAAACCACATCTCCCATGAGCCAAGCACAACCCCCCCAGTCATCAATCATCATACCCATCATATTGTCTCAGTCCTCCGAGATATACCTTCTAAAACAAATGCTAACGAGAAGTCATCATAAAATTTGCCTGAAAGATAACTGCTTAGTTTTTACCCCATTACCTTTCCATCCAAAGTCACTGTACAGGTTAATCTCTAAAGTTTTTTCAACTTTGTCCCACAGTTGTAGAATTAACTCTTGATCAAGATGAGGATTTACAATGACAACATGTATACCTATCAACTTACAACCATAATCATACAGTCATTTAGAAACAAAAAACGTATACCCATAAATTCAATATTTTATAGTTGAACGCTACTGCCTATAAAACTAAACTAATGTTGAGATATAAATTTATTCATCATATAAAAACTACAATTGCTTCCTTAAGCATCAACCAATAACAGGCCACGGGAAATTCCCATATAGAATCATAGATTTACACGGAAATAGTTCAGAGAATAATTGTACATTATGCACCATGCAGTTAGACCTACAAATTTGAATTATTCTTACTCACATCTTTAGGATCAAGAATGTTGATTCTGGATTGATCAGAAGGTGCAGACTTTGACATCTACAAAATTGAATCCAAAATAAATGTCAGAAAATATATATATATATATATATATATATATATATAAGTTAAAATCAGTAAATACTGTTCTGTTTCTAATTCCTGAGAAATAGCATTCATAGCAGGCAGGCTCCCTTAATTTCTTTTATCTAGCATTATGCACTCTTTGATGGTAAAACAGAACTATCTAACATACTAGTTGAATATTCAAGTGTTAATGATTTATACAGCAAATGAACAGGCTGATAATTACAAACAGAAATGTTGGGTGTGTGTGTAACGTATGTATATATAAGTAGTAAACCTTGGATAGGCCATCCGTAAGCGACATTATCCTGGCACCAGCTGGAGGTATAAGGGGCTCTGGAACCTACATCCCAGAAAGTGCTGTAAGGAAAAAAATGCAATTCCATTGTATCATGATTCATTAGCTTTAGCTTCTTTTAATGGGATGATATATAACTTACCTTAAATATAGTACCACCTCGGCTGTCATAAAGATAAAAAATAAATGTAAAAAATGTCAAGCCCAATGTAAAATCTATAAAAAAGGTAGAGAATTTCAAGCACATGATGTGGATGGAATTTATATCCAGTTTAGAAAAAATTACTCACCCCCTTAATTTCTTCCACTTTCTCCCTCCATATAAATTATTAACCCGCTCAGCCAAGTCTCGAGTCAACTCCAAATGCTGCTTTTGATCTTCACCAACAGGTACAAAATCAGACTGCAGAAGCATGCTGCAATTATAAGAATTATTCTTATTCAAGGTAAATTCAATATAATATAATGCATTTTAAATAATTTTTTCCAAAAGAAAAAATTGAGGTTGCAAAAACTAATCAAGCAAAGCTGCAATCATATTAGGTAATATTAGCTTATTTATTTAGGCTTTTTAACTTTCACTGTTACATTCAAGGACCTACAAAATTTCCACAAGTTAGTGTCAGAAATCACCTGATATAGAAGTATATCAGAAGCCATCAGAACAGGATAAGTCAAAAGAGCAACCCCCACCTCTTCATCTCCCTGCATATCCAATTCCACAAGAATCTATTGTCTATTATTTGTATAAATGAAAACATACAAGCCGGTATGAGAGTACTGAAGAAAAAAAGGGCCTGCTTTAGCAAACATACACGGGTCAAAGACAAGCTACATAGTACAATCCATCATGATGGAACATGCACAAATAGCACATACAGTATTGTTAGTTAAAAATGCCTTTTACAATTTTAACCATGGAATCACATGATTTTACAATTTTCCCAAGGCCTAGCAAACCAACAAGCAGAATAATTCTCTGGTGGAATCATCAAGTTGGAGTGTGAAACTGTGACTCGGCAAGTCGCACAATTCCACCAGAAAGTAGGTGCCAGTTTGGTTTTCTCAACCCAGAAAAACAAAAGTTTTTCTAAACCTAATGAGTTACAAATCCCATAGCAAAAACAGACAGGTTTTTAATCTTATTTTCTTCCCCAAAAGACCCCAATGAAACCCTTTGTTCTGTAACTTTTGTTCTCTAAAGTTTCAATGTTGCACTTGGCCTGGGGCTCGGTTGAGCTACTAGCAGAGAGAAACTCTTCTCTCGCATGAAGTGCCCTTCACCCTGTCTCTATTCTCTATTTCCGACTTTGTGTTTTTATCATGAAAAAATTAGCAATTTGCTTCTGGACAAAATATCTAGGATCTAGATTCTATTCTATAATTACACACTTGGACTATTTTCTCATGTTTTAGTAGCAATATGTTATGAAAAACTTATGGGGAGTAACTATGAGTTTATGAGTTGTATTGGATGTTATGCAAATGCATTTTCATTTTTAGTTTAGTTTAGCAAGTGATTGAGAAGTTTTTTTTTTCATTATTTATGTTATTATCTACATACTTTTATATGCTTAAGTATAGTTTTGCAATTAAGTTTGCAACCTTTTACTTCCAATCATACATAAAATCTAAAAATTTGACAACATTGAACTGATATGTTATCAATTCATCCTTAGAATAGGCTTTATTCGTTACCAGGGCCTAAATATCTGACCAGAAGCTTCTGCCTTCCATTATTTAAAGAGCAGTGATCAAAAGGTTAACAGTCAGTATTACTACTGAGCATTGAAGCACAATCAGAGCTCAAAAATGGTGTGGTGCACAGTCAAGCTCTTGACATTAAAAACAAAGTGAGAGAGAGATTTTTTTTTTTACCAATTATTCCCTATGTGAAAATATGAAAAGATATCAGTCCAGAGGAAATATTATTCCCAATGTTTGCTTGATTAAAGTTGAATAATATTACTTCAGAAGACCACTATCTAGAAGGAAAAATAGAGATATAAATTAAGTAATGAGATAAGACTTGCAAAAATCAAATTATATGCATAAAACAAGAAAAATAATAAATAATTTTATAGAAAAGAAATTAAGAATTCATACAGCTATGAACGCACCGCCTTGCGAGATTTCTCTTTAAATTGTATCATTTTGTTCAGCCAACCAATCGGTGTTGTGGAACTTAGCAGCCACATCAATTCTACATGTGCGCGAACATGAGACTGTACAAATACTGAAGCCTGTAGCACAAAACGAATGCCATTTATCCACAGTGATCTTGAAACTTCCAACATAAATACTCTTTACAAAAGGTTCAGAGCAAAAGTTGCGAAGGACCTTGGAAGGATCCACTCCACATGCTAGGTAAATAGCAGCAGTTGACCTTGTAGCCTTAGATAATTGTTGGGTGTCGTATGGTAATGTGATCTGTAAGAACAAATCCAAAGGGATGAGAAACGGGACAGTATCATTCAAAATCAAGAAAAAAGAAAACTAGCTTTTACCAGTAATTAAGTACAATGAAAAGCAATTTAAAACATAAAAGCAGTCCACAAAATCCTCTCAGAAAACCAATATACTTAGCCTTTAAAGCGCAACTTTGAAGCATTGGACATTTAAAAAAAAAAATAAAGAGCAACTTTGAAGCATTGGACATTTGAAAAAAATAAAGAGCAGTATGACACAGGTCAAACATGAAGTGATGTTACATATCCTAACGAGACACTTGAAATTTGCTGGAACAGTGCTATATTATCTGTGTCCATGTAACTTCCAGCAACCATGATTCATAGGTTGTACATCTTTGACATAGAAAGTCTGGCCGCACTTTATACCATCAACAAGGATAAATTGTGAGGATTACAAATTCCAATCAATCAACTCTAAATAAAAATGTACATCTAAAGAAAGGTGACCTTAAATTATCCTAAAATTCTGGATCTTTATCCTCAGTTATAAGTAAATATGAAAATTTTCTTGGAAGAGCTGCTAAGCCTCATTAATGAGAAACCCCAAATTAAATGACCTATTTGTGAATTGATCTCAGAAAGAGTAAATGGTACAATAAATTAAAGCACACACTTTAGCTAACAGTAAACTCACTACAGAGCAGAAGCAGCACAAACAAAGAAACCTGAATTTCAAGATTCTTTGTCACATGACATTATATGCCAAAAATATTGTTATATGAGCTCAGACCTGTGGCTCAAACAAAAAAATCATTGAGCACATCACAAGTCTAGGTAGCATAAGGAATCTGGACATACCGCGTGCAGGTCCACAATGAAGAAAAGTGTTTCATACACATTCTGCAAAATGAACAGTATAATGTCTTAAAAAATACACAAATTTGTGAATCAAGACAATCAAGCAGCATTTCAATTATGGAATCCAATCAAGGGCCTATTTAAATAAACTACACTATAAGTACTTGGCGGAGAAGAAAATAAGATGAAAAATGAAATAAACTCTAAGTTAAAATTAGCTCATGCATAACCCAATTTATCAAAGTCACATTATACCACAGCCATTGCCAATCAAATTACTTATACAATCCAAAACAACACCCTGGAATAAGAAAAAGAAAGAGGCTGCGAATAGTAAACCTGAAGAGCAACCCAATTCTTGATAGCTCCGAGATAGTTTCCAAGGTGAATTGAGCCCGTGGGCTGAACCCCCGACACTACTCGTTTCCTGTCAAAAAATTAAGCATCAACAAACGACACAGACTGTAACTTAATTCACACCAAAATTAAAAAAAAAAAAAAACGATGATTAGTATTACTTTACGGAGGTTGAAGTTGGAGTCTCTGTGGAGGTAGCAGTGAGAGTAGTACAACAGCATATGCGAGAACGGAGCGATGAAGCACGGGACCTGGATATTCCAACTTCCAATTAAAATCAGAAAAACCTAAGCGTGAAGTGAAGAACAAGAACAAGAAAGAAGAGAGCGAGAGTAAAGTACAGTGAAGGGACCAAGAGTGGACGACAACACGATAGAACCGCGAAATGTGAAACGCTCATCTTCTTCCACTCCACGCACGCCTTACCGTTTAGCTTTATCTGTCTGCAGCGACTCGCCAGTGGTTTAAGGCGGGTGCAGCTTTGGATGTTCCTTCTCTATCAATCAACAAAAACGCCATCAACGGCTGTCATTTGAAGGATCAATTTATTAACCTAAAATGCTTAATCTACTACTTTCTACATTTTTTTATATGATTTTTTTCTGTAAGGAATTATAATTTGTATAAATTAATGATTTATAATAATTTCAATTCTCATTGCCATGATACTACTACTAGTGATAAATAATTGAAGGGGTTCAAATTTCTATAAATACACATTGATGTCAAAGAAATTTTTTAACTCTTTTATGATACTTTTTTTATATTTACTTTTATTTTTCAATTAAAAACATCGGGTGATATCATGATAGACCTAATCAATGGATAAGTTTCGTGGTTTTGATTCATAATATAAAATAGGTTTTCACCCATCTTTTCAAGAAAGCTGGACCCATTTGTAAGAAAAAGCATCTCTAAGTTATTTTAAAAACTTTTTACTGTCATATTTAAATTGTTTATTTTAAGGTTAATGAATCTTCCTTGTCTTATTAGTTGTCATTGGTTGGGGTGTTTTTATTTTTATCTTTTTCTCGATTTTGTAAGTATTCGGTGAAAATTTTGTGAGAAACAATTTGCCATTTACAATTGATTAAATATTGATAACTTCCGCATGCCAAAAAAAATCATAATAATGTTGGCAGATGCCAACTTACAATCAAGTGTAATACAGAATGTTGAAAAAAAAACTTTATTCACGAAAAAAAAATCATATATGCAGAAGAAAAAACAATTCAAATTTTGATCTAGAAATGATAAGCACCAGAGCACATGTTTGTTAAAATTTTACCCTATTTTTTTCTTAAAACGCCAAAAAGAGTGATTTATGAATACATAAAAGTACAAAGAAATTTCTTTTCGGACCGGAAATCAAAAGATAAAAAAATAGTTAGGGTTTGTGAGAAAACATTTATAAACCAAATGAGGCGGGGGTTTGGGCATAAAAAATATAGGAAATTTGAACATATCATTTTTAATTAAATGGAAGTAGAGACTAGAATAAAAGATCATGGCGTATAGAAAGAAGCACTTAACTTAAATCAAAATATGGGTCACGGAAAAATCTTAATGAAATTAACACAATAATAAATATCTTAAGTTGGTCCAAATATAACCATAAGAAATGCGGAAGTATTGTGCAAGGAATATGGTTTTAAAATTACATTGAGTGGATCATAGAAAAAAAGGGAAAAAGTAAAGTTTTGGAAAGACTTATAGGTAGGGGAATAATTACTTAACTGTAAATTTTTTAGATTGTACTTGATATCATATTGCAAAGAAATTTTTTAGAAGAGATAAGATATTAGGAAAAGAGCGTATAGATTTGGGATCTAACTTGGAAGAATTTAGGGTTAGATTTGGGATCTAACTTGGAGGAGACTATGACTCGATTGGGAGGTAGCATTAGAGGAACAACTCCTTCGATTAATATATGACCAAAGTTTTAGAAAAGGTTGTTTTAATACTTAGAATTGAGAGGAATATGATGATGGTATATTTTCGATCAGGTCTGCTTGTAATATGTTGCAAGGAAACTCTAAAGAGGAAGAACGACGTATTTAAAACATTATGGAGTATAAGAGTAATCCCCAAGTCACAAATATTATGATGGAGAATAGTATTGGATACCAACAATTGTTAAATTAATTGCTAGGGGTGTCAACTACAACATGTGAGTTGTGCTTAACATTTGATAAGAGTGTAGAACACTTATTCTTTTTTTTTTTTTGTAAAGTATCTCAAAAGGTATGGAACATGTGTGATAGTTGGTTGGAGGTGAGCTAAGTACATCATGTTGAAGCTAGGGTCAATTAACACTTCCATGTTATTAACCTTAATAGTAGGCAAAATATTATGTGGAGAGATATTTGGGTAGCTATTGTTGGGGAAATTTGGAAACATAAGAATGAGGCAATCTTCAAGCAAAGGAAAGTTCATCCTGAAGAAATATTTGGTATTGCTCATGTGACAACTTGGCCATGGATGAAACATAAAATCCCTACTGTAAAGTTCTCATATAGTGAATGATATATTTTTCCTTTTGTGTGCTTAAAATCTCTTTGATATGGTAATTATTGTGTATTTTAAGTTTGTCACATAAGCAGGTGTAGGATTTCTATTAGAGGAAGGGACCAAGGTTCACAAGAAGTGTAAAGTCCATTTTTTAACATAACTTGAAACTTCTTATCTTGATTGTTTTGAAACATGAGAGTGGAACAACATACTAATGTACACGTACGTCTCTATTTCTATTGTCCTTATGGATCACAAAATTTGAGTACTTTTGATATGTTTTGTTTTGGGGTACAAATGATTGTGATTGTATACAAAATGGTTATCATGTCTTTTGTTGTGCTCATGATGCTAAATTTTTGCAATTATCTCTACTTAAATGTATAAATATTGTAATTTTTTAAAAAGATTAAAACATTCTATAAGTGTCCTACTTTATTTATTATTAATTATTTACCGATAAAAAGAAAACATGTTTGTTAAAAAATTTTTGATACTTTCACAATTTTTTTTTGACAAACTAATAAACTCTTCTTTTCAATCTAGCCGAATGTTGTTATTTTATTTTTTTTCAAGCCAAAGTATTTAACCAAACCAATCTTGTTAGTTTCTGACACACTTCGAATTAGGATAATAAATTAATTTTAGGCACTAAACGTGATTCAATAAAAAAAATAAAGTATTTTTTTTGTTAAATAAAAAAAATGTTTTGAAAAGATGCAAAATAAGAAAAATGATAAATGGATGTTGGCAAGTAATAGACTAATCCAGCATCGTTTAAGTAGAAGTGCGGAAGTGCAGTATTTAAGAGGCATAAACCTCGTCGGTTTGTCTCCTATGATGTGATACAGTGAGGGGAACGATCCTTCCCTTTCCCCTTGTTCCTCTGCAAATCTCAAAACCCTAGCATAGCACCAGAAAATGGATGACGACGAGAGAGAGAGGTTACTGGAGAGGGAGAGATTGCAAATCCAGATGATTCGCCAGCTCGATCTCGAGCACCTTGAAGTTGAAGAAGTCGATTACTCCGATGAAGACGAAGACGCCGACACCGAGGTGGACTCGGATTATGCGATTTTACTTTCACAATTAAATTCGCCCAGCTCTCCTCACTCTTCTGCTGAATTCACTTTTGACACCTATATCACGCCGTTGCATACGTATCTCGGTGGTATGCATTTGTATTGTATTTTTATCCTGAGTATCTGCGTTTTTTTTTCTGGAATACATTTGCATGCTGCTCTGTTTTTTCCTTGCAGACGTCGAAGACACGCGCCACAGGACTGCGTTCTTGGACGGTGGAGCTGTATTGAACATTCCGCTCTTTTGTCTCCGAGGTATCTGTAAAATTGATGTTAAATGGATTTTGAAGCAAAGTGATTCATGTTTTTGTGTTTTTGTTTTTTTTTTCTTTTCTTTTCTGAAAGCTGAGTTAGTACTGAATCTTAACATAATCTTTTTATTCTGCACAAAAGTTACTTTAGTTTCTTCAATTCAATATCAAGTTGGGATTCAGTCAATTTGTCAACATGAGACCAAGCATGCGAACATTAACATAGAATCTTGTTAGCTGGCATTTCAAAGTGATTTTGTATCATTCAACAGGATCCAAACGTGCATCCTCTGCATTCTTAGACGGTATTTTGCTTGTTGATGAGACAAAAGTGAATTATTAGTGAACAGTTTTTTGAAACTCGTACCCCCTACAAGGTGGAAAATGTGTAGACAATTAGACATTGTATTTTAAGGACCACATCGTGCTCCATTCTCATTGTTGTTAGAATAGCAGGATTTTACCTCTGTACATTTTTCAAATCAGATTTCGGTTTAGTCTCTGCCAATTTAGAATCGCTTGTGTCTGGATAGAATTGGAGGTTCGCTGAGCCTTTTTATTGCACTGTCTTGTGGTGTTTTTGGAAACTTTATTTTTATTTATTTTTTTCCTTTATCTGTATGAAACTTTGGAATATCATTTTGAAAAATGGTATATAACTTATTTCCTCCTAGCTTCAAAGAGGCAAATTGTTGTCTTCTCATATGGCTTGCCTTGGTATTTTTTTTAGGTTCGTTTTATAGTTTAACTGTTCCTTGCAATATTCAGGAGTCGTACCCTTTCCCGGGGCTACACTTCCCCTTAGAGTTATTGAACCTCGTTTGGTGGCTGCTGTGGAGAGAGCACTAACTCAAGATGATATTCCTCATACCATTGGTGTGGTATGTTAACTTCTTGTGATGACTGTTTACTGTTTATTCATTCTTGTAATTTAGTTTTAATTTTTCTCTTAAACATAATGAGGTGTGGACATGTACTTGCCTTTCAGATTCGAATCCACAGGGATACTGCAACACATAGGACGAAATCAGCAAGCGTTGGGACAACTGCAGAGGTATTACTCCTCAACTGATGTATCGATACACATTCATGCCTACATGTTACCTTTCTAAATATAAATAAAACACACATCATCTGTTTAGTATACAGAATTTATGAGTAGCACCTTTCTACTTCTCCATAACTTGTCTTTAAGAAACATTATAAAACAGCAGCAAGTCACTTTGCTTCAGAAATGTAATGTTGGCACAGCTGCACTATATATCACTCTTTATTTGTATTTGTGCAAAAGCTGTTCTAATGCAACTGTGGATGCTATTGTTACAAGTTTTAGTCTCCTTTTTTTTTTTTGTTTCTACAATTAGACATTGGTGCCTATAGTCTGTTGGTTTATATTGCTTGCTAAACTAATATCTACAGATTCGACAATTTGGGCGTCTTGGGGATGGTTCACTGAATGTAGTTACCCGTGGACAACAACGATTTCGCCTAAGACGGTCCTGGAATGATGTGGACGGAGTGGTTAGCAGAATATTATTATCTTTACTGCATCTATATTTTTACTAACTTGGGCATTAGCTATGTAACTTAAGGCTGACAAATCCCTCATTCTTTGTTTGGTTGGGATGCCTCCTTTTAGCCTTATGGAGAGATCCAAATTATTGAGGAAGATCTTCCAGTGAGAATTCCAAGAGATGCTTTTGGCAAATTAGCACCATTGAGTAACATGCCCTGTAGTCAAGCTGTCTCACATTCGGTGTCTTCACCATATTCTCATACTAAAATGCAAAGGTCAAAAAATGAGGAAAGTGATTCAGAACCAAATTCAGAAGACAGTTTTGAGAATGAACTCTCACCGGTGGAAAGGAAAATCCATCTATCAGTTGTTGGCTCCAGCTATGTAGATGATACAATGGATGAATCAGCAAACAGCTGCAACCCTAAATTCATGTGTAAGTCAGATCAGGAAACTAGATCCAATCTGGATTCAAGGATTGGGAATTGTTCCACTTCTGGAAAGCAGTCATGGAATGAAGAGCTTAATAGATGTAAAAATATATGTGCCTACACATCTCATAAAATTTCAAAAGCATTTTGGCCCCACTGGACATATCGGATGTTTGACTCTTATTTGCTGGCACAGAGGGCTGCAGGTAGGCTTTATTTTGCTTCTTTTATCTCCCAATTAGATATTTCTTGCAAATTTCCCCTCGTCATTGTTATGGCATCACTATTATTGGCTAAATAAAAGTTCTGGTTATCTTTTCTACTTGCTGGTCTGTTAGTATTGATTTTAAAATTCAAAAAAGGTCATGAATGGAAAATTCATGAGCAGGGTGTGTAATTCTAGAATTTTCAGAAATGGTTTGGCAATATATATAGTAATACTGTATTAATCTGTGTTTTTGTCCATTTATTTATTTGTAATTGACTGAAATTTAATAATGAAAGTCTTCATTTTCTTAATGAAATCTTTACTATGGTATAAACAATTAAAATTAAATAAAAGATTAGGTGTCCGAATTTTGAATTTTTTCTGTAAAACAAGTATGTAGCTCTTAGAATAAAGGCTAATGGTTCCGTTGTGTTGATAATCTATAGATATGTGGAAGCGAATAGTTGGGGTGCCTAACATGGAAAGTCTCGTTCAGAAGCCTGATGTTTTATCATTTCACATAGCTAGTAAAATACCTGTGTCTGAGTCTACAAGGCAGGAGCTTTTGGATATCGATGGCATTGCTTACAGATTGCGTAGGGAAATTGAATTACTAGAGAGCATTGATCTTATCCGGTGTAAAAGCTGTGAGGTAATTGTTTCTTGTGAATATTGCTTGGGAATAATACAGAGACAATTTCAAATGTGCAAATCTGTTTCAACCTTCATCAAATGTGGAAAGTAATATTTCGCACTCTTTTTCACCATCTTAAAATTTGCAGACTACGATTGCAAAACGAAGTGATATGTTGGTGATGTCGAGTGAGGGTCCTCTTAGTGCTTATGTGAATCCAGGTGGTTATGTGCATGAGATAATGACTCTTTACAAGGCAAATGGTTTATCTCTTCTTGGACCAGCAGTGGCTGAATACAGTTGGTTTCCTGGGTAAGTGTCACTCCATTTCCGTATTGTGATGTTAGGAACATAGTTTCTTTAGGGTTTAGAAGAATTAGGTATGCCAAAGGTCAAACTATTGCATGCCGTGAATCTGTACGATGTTTCGTTAATGGTTATTAAACATGTATATTTTCTCACCTAGTTTTCTGTCCTTTAAATATGGTTGGCCGGATTCTATTTTCAAATATGGTGTTGGATTTGTCCTCTCTTTTTTCAGAGACATTTTCCACCTGATATCTGGGTTTTGAGGAAAGAAAGGCAAAAGTATTTTTCTTTATTTTATGCAGGGGGAGTGGAAAACTTTCCATTAGCTTTTTCTTTATTTTATTTTCCTTCTGCTCTATGGAAATTTCTATTATAAACAATCCAGAAAAAATGGGGTCTTCGCAACGTCTTTTCCCATGGCCGTTTTTGTTAATGTCTTTCCATATTTCAAAGGAACGTCTCTGCTATACCCAGCAGTAAAAATAGAAAAAGAGAAAAGGATGAGCTACTAGTTCCCTACAAAGTGGACGTATTTTGCAACATGTTTTTCGTGAGATTAGTGCTGAGGATGCTACATAATGTCTACATGTACATGGTTATTTATTGAGAAGTAAGAAGCTCAAGTTCCAATGTGGTTTTTTTGGCAGGTATGCATGGACAATTGCTATTTGTGCTACGTGTAAAACTCAAATGGGGTGGCTTTTCACGGCCAGGAGCCAAAAACTAAAGCCCAGCACTTTCTGGGGGATTCGGAGCTGTCAACTTGCAGAAGAAAAAACGCGAAAACCTGTAGTTTGATATTTATGCAATCACCTATGGATGAAAAGCCATGTCCAAGTAACTCGGCATGGCTAATGTATATAATGCAGCTTTCTTGTTGCACTGCGCATGTTGATATTAATAATATTAGAAAATAAATGTTTGTAGCGGCTTGGAAGAAATAAAGTGACACATAGTAATTTTAAATGAGAGTCATTGAGAACTATTGTAGCTGTCGTGTTTTCACAGGATAGATGAAGAAGCGCCTATTTCGTTCCAAAGAGTTTGATGTCTTGGTAGAAGTTTTTGGATTTGTTCTGCCCACACTGCAAGCTAAAGTTCGTTTTGGGGGAATAATGTGCAATGTATGAATTACCTGAACAATTATATATTCTGTTTTTATTTTAGTTGTTTGGTTTTAAACCCTATGTAAGTGAACATGACTCGTATGAATATGGCAAGCTTGGATTAATCTGCCTAAATTTCTGCGACACTTCATATATAAACATTTTGACACCAACCTTATGAAGTGATTATCATGTTTGAAACAAAGTTACTATAGTTTTGTGTAAAACACACTACCAATTTATCTTGGTTTTCTTTTGTTCACAACATTTGGAGTCCTGATGCTGTGTTCTTTTTATTTGCTCGCTATTATTTTATTGCGAGACGATTCAATATGTAACACATTTACTGTGTTAGTAAAGTCTGCAAAATGTGGGCAAAATACGCAAGAAAAAGGCTTTAGGGTTAATATTTGTAAAATAGTAAAAGGTGAATGACAATATGTAATTAAACCTAGTTTTAATGAATTATTTGTTTTTAATTATTATACAAGAAAATAAAAGATGAAAATTAGAAGAAATTTTTAAAAAATTACTTTCATTAGATGGAACATTTATAGAATATTATTCTGTTTAATATATTTTTATCGAGTCATATTTTCTAAAATTTCACCATTAGAAGTTAATTTCACGTATATTACATAATTTATTTAATTAATATCAAATTATGCGATTGCGTTTTATACAGATAAAAATTGACAATATATATTTTTCTGAAATATTTTGAAATACGAATCATTTAATATTTTGTTGCTGTTGAATTTTAACATTATACATATATATAAACAATGCAAGCAAGCTGAGGGCACTATCAAAATCATATTTCATTGAGCATAAATTGGAATATATATATATATAGTATTCCCCGATACAAACAAAATCCTTGAAGAATAAGCAATTATTCAAAGTTCAAATGGCAATGCCTTATACCACAAAACTAACAAGCAATAAAATAAATCTGTTCCTAAGAAGCGTATTGTGTACTCAACGGTAGCTTCGGTAGCCTGGGCTGTACATGCAACTCTCTGCATATTTAACAAGATCCTTTGGTCGAGGTAGATGAGAAGCCAGACCTGTCCACCAAACAGGGAAGACAACATTATGAACTGAAAAACAATAACATCATTAACCAGTTTTGTCTAAACTGAAAACACTTGAAGAAACTCACCTAGATCATATGTCTTAGCCGCCACTTTAGCAGCAATGTGTGCTGATATCTTCCTAATGTTTGAGAATGGAGGGTAAATCAGTCCCTTATCATAGTTCTCCTCTGATACTTGTGCAGCCAAAGCTTCAGCTGTTACAAAAAATGAAAGGGTCAATCAAGTCATCTATTTCATCATTTTCTATACATTTTTTCACACTCTTCAACATTTTTTTTCTATGTACTCACAGGCTGCCAGGAGCATCTCATCACGCACACGGATTGCACCAGAGATGATCAAACCCAAGCCAAAACCAGGAAATATGTAAGCATTGTTGGCCTGAAAAACATAATAAAAAGGTTAGCCAATAGTTTGGTAATGTGTGTCTGTTGAATAAGAATATGCTTAGCGAGTTTTAAGTTAAACCTGTCCAGGAACAAAGAGTTTTCCTTCATATTCAACAGGATCAAAAGGGCTTCCACTGGCAAAGATCGCTTTACCCTGCAAAATATAAGAGACGTAACGCGGTAAGCAAGATTTTTGTTTGTTTATCTGCTTTATCTTTTAACTCGCAATGTGTTGTTCCTTGGGCTATGTAAAAATGAAACAAGGAAAATTTACCTTGCTCCATGTGTAAGCTTCTTCAGCTGTGCACTCAGATTGTGAAGTTGGGTTGGAGAGAGCAAGAATGAGTGGTTTCTACACGCCAAGAAATATCACAGACATCAGAGATATAATCTTGTAGTGAGTAGCAAAAAAATCATCAGAGAAAGCCAGAAAGAACCTCATTCAAGGATGCCATGGTTTCAACCACTTCCTTGGTAAATGTCTTCCCTACTCCAGATGATCCAATCAAAACGGTTGGCTTGATTGCCTGATAGAGAGTGAATTGTAAGTTAGTGTTCCAGAACTTTTAAATATTACATGAAATTAAGGAAAAATCTGAGACACTTTCTTTACCTTGACAGCATCTAGTAGCCCCTTCACAGGTTCATGCTCATGTGCCCAAGGCTTTTTGAAGTGCTGAAGTGATTCCAGACGAGAGCTAACAATAAGTCCCTGGAACGGAACAAACTTGCCATGAGAAACTATGGAAGAAAAAAAGTGTAGAGAAGGAAAAAAAGAAGATTTCATTCTTGTTTACCTTTGAATCCACAAGCCAGATCTTCTTTCTGGTCTCTTCCACTGGAGCTTTTGTCTGGCCAACAAAATAGTATTTAGATACTTCATAAAAATGAATAGTATTAATGAAGATGAATACAAAAAAGCTATATACCTGCTTTGAAATCTCAAGAGCAATCAGTTCTGCTATACCAGTTCCAGCCTTCAACAAACAAAAGATACAAGCAATAAGAAAATTCCTCCCAAAGAAATAGTTATAATCATGCATTCTTAGAAATCATGTATTACCAAAATGAAAAAAATGGAAGATCTTACCTCTCCAGCACCCAAGAACAAGAAGGTGTGGTCAGCTAAGGTTCCCCCAACTAATTTCAGGGATGCAAGCAATCCTGCTAGCACAACAGATGCTGTACCCTGTATTTAATCAAAGTTCACAATCATTAGCGTGAATTAAAATAAGAAACCATGCACAATTTAAAAACCTTCAACCGTTCTACCTGGATATCATCGTTAAAAACAAGATGAGATGAACTGTATTTTTCCAGCAGATCAAATGCATTATGATTGGCGAAATCCTCAAACTGAAAAAGAATCAACAAAATTAGTAAAACTATGAACTCAAGCAAACCAAAGCCACTGACTGCAGGTGTTGAATCTGATATACAACCTGTATGAGAACTTTCTCTCCATAGTTCTGCTTAACTGCGCGCATAAACTCGTCTAGAAGCTCTGCATATTCCTGAACCACAACAAACAATTATCATGTTAACAGAGAAGAAACATCACACTCAATAACTATTGTTAAAAAAAATGTACATTCAGTTTTATGCATGCAGTGCCAAGGATGATCATACCTTCCCAGTTGCACGCCTTTGTCTAAGCCCAATGTAAAACTCATCATTCAGCAACTTCTCATTGTTTGTGCCAACATCAATGGTTATAGGCAAACACTAAAATCATAGAAGATCACATATAGCAAATTAATATTTGATAAACTATGAATGAGGGAAAGGAAAAGGGAATAAAAAAAACAGAATTAAGTAGTTCTTACAGACGAAGGACGAACACCTCCTAAAGCAGTATAGAGAGAAAGTTTCCCAACAGGAATTCCCATTCCCTGACAAAATGTTAAAGAAAAATGTTGTCATAATTTTCTTTGTTCATGATGCAGATTTAAGAGACTAGTACTTTAATTTTTTTTTTTTTACCTGGCAGCCAAGATCTCCAAGTCCTAATATGCGCTCACCATCGGTCACAACAATAACTTGAATACTCTTTTCTGGCCAGTTTTTCAGTACTTCAAGGATCTTGCCTCTGAAGAATTGAAATCAAACACTTAGTATTTTCTCAAATGCTTGGTGAAGAAACATAATAAACGAGCAGTGTCATAAAAAAAAAGGCTTACTTTTCCTTCAAACTGATATATAGACCCTGAGGACGCCTAAAAATGCTTCCGTATTTCTGGCATGCTTCTCCAACCGTTGGAGTGTAAACAACAGGAAGCAGTTCCTCAACATTATCCATCAGAAGCCTGTAGAACAGCCTTTCATTCCTCTCCTGTCAATAGAGAAATGTCAGAGACAGTGAGAAACTCAGAAGTAATGGTTCTTGGTTATATGTTCCTAACACTAGCATATGTATTCATAAAATCCAATTTTTAAAAGAGAGTACTAGATGGTATATGCACTTTACATGGACAGAGTTATAATTCAGAAAGTACCTGAAGATCCATCAGGGCCATGTACCTATGGAGAGGAACCTCATACTGGCGAAGATTGTGCATCAACCTCTTTTCCTGAACATCAAAATAGCAAGGGAATTTAGCCAAAAATCCTGGGAGATTGCACAGCATCTAGCATACCATTTGTATAAAGGGTATATTTAGATGCAATTTCAAGTCTTTTGGTTCTGTTCTCTGATCAAAATAGGAGTTTCATGTGTTGTAGATGACATCAATTATCCTGTGACAGAGACCAAGTGGGTCGGCTCACACTTAAGTAAAAAGAATTGCGTTCTGGTTAATAGCTATAGTTTTTAGCATGGTGGTAAAGGCTCGATCCAACAATTGGTATTAGAATCAAGATCACGAGTTCGATTATCAATATGAAATCACGTGCACTTAAGAAATTGTGTCCAAGTTTTTTCTTTGTGTAAATAAAGTAACTGAACGTGATACTAAGAAGCAAGTAACCTGAAGTTCCTGATTGAAGACAACTGGGGGCAAAAGGCCACGCAAGTAATGAGCATCTCTCTCTCCCTCACTAAAGGCCAGCCCTTTGTTGTAGCGTGGATCTCTCAGTAAACTGTATCCACTGTAGACAAAATTGCAAATCCTTGTTACCACATCAAATTCTAACCAAGTAAATCAAACATTTTCATTGAAAAAAAATAAAATAAAACTAGTCATGGTGCAGATCACACATAATAAGTCAGCAGAACAGTCTCATAAAACTTTACATCCATCACATAAGTCCACTATCTCGTGATCTACCAAACCCAGTACTCAAAACAACACATAGTCCAAGAATGCCATGAAATGTGAAAAAAATTCTCCTTTTTTTCAGAGATAATCAGAAAATAAGTCTGGCTTAGCCAGAAATGAAACTCCCCCATTAACAAGATGACAGATAAATGACCACAGATCCAAACATGTAAACTAAAGCTACAAAAGACAAAATTCCATGTTGTCTTTTTCGACATGTAAAATGTTAAGTAGTGATACCTGGCCACAGAGAAGGTCCATGGAGTGATAAGATGGTCCTCTGTGGCACTATCCTCACCATACAAGTCCCTTAAACCCCCACCATTGCTATAATTCTTCGTGACAGAAACCTCACCACCGTTCTCCTTCAAGGAAATGCTCGACATGATCACTGGCAACAACTTCTGTACAACAATGAGAATGAAATCAAAATCATGTTCAGTGTATCCACATATGCAAGCAATGATTTCCACCACTTACTTTGTACCTAAGCAGACAAAAACAAGCAGCGGAAAACAGAACGCGAGTTTGGTATGTGTCCGAGACAACCTTGTAATGAATCTATATATAAGCTCTCAAGACACCTTTTTTATTCCTTTTACTTGTTTTTTTTTTTTTTTTTTTTTGTTACGTGACAAAACTGAGCTAAGTTTCAACGAGAATGGAGATGAGAGTGGACCAGTGGCACGCGTAATAATTAAATAATGGAAGAAATTTTATTCCTTTCTGTCTCCTATTACAACCCTAATAACATTTATTACTTCATGTCATAACATATCATGCAGTGATTAAAAAAAAGTAAATGAAATTCAGAATGAGAAAGGAAATTACTTTTATGTGTGGTGACAGAGTCCTAATATTGTGTCTATGGCTATTGAGGCACATCATATTGACTTGGCGGAAGATTTAAGTGAAGATTTTTAAAAGAAGCTTTGCAGATTCTCCGCGTTTGGTTGATGAGTCAATATTGCCCTACTCATCTAACAACTGCTGCTGGCGCAAAATGGTTAACAGATAGAAAAGTTCTGTTCTTTATCCTATTCAATTCAATACAACAGAAACCTTTCTCATTCGCACATGCCATCTACCCTTCTCACAAAATATAATAATCTTATTTTTTAGGTTTAAATATCTCTCTAAATCTTAAATGGGTCTTACAAAAAATTCAAATCTTTACATTTTACTGACTATAAAATATAAAAATCCCTTCTTTTTTTTTCATGATTGTTACTCACTTCCTGACCCACAGTTTAATTTAACTTCAGGTGCTAATTTAAGAACAACATGGCTTGATTTACGTTACTTCTCCAATGATATATGCTGCAACTAAGGCAGGGTTTTATTTATTGAATCTAATTCCATGTATAACTATGATGATAATGCAAATAAAATAATAGTAATTATTTTATGTCGTTTGAGAATCAATTGAATAGGAAAAAATGTTAACTTTGATTTCATCTTTGATATTTAAACTTTTATCTTCTTTTCTAAATACATATAAAAGTTTAATTTTATTAAAACTATTCTTCTTATAATTATACTACTATTACTACCACTATTATTATTAAGATTATTATTATTACTATTATTATTCTTGCTATTATTATTTATTAATTAACTTAAAAACTGTTAAAAAATTAATTGTACAAAATTAATTAGTTTCAAAAAAGGATTATAATTAAATTAAAAAATTTAAATATTTATTTATGATAAAAGATAAAGTTTAAAAATCAATTAAAACAAAATTAAAGTTTCAGGTGTCTTATAAATTGAATAAAATTAAAGAATCAATTAAGATAAAATTAAAGTTTGAAAAGAGTAAAGTTTAAGTACTCTAGGTTAAATGTTTTTTTCTCTAAAATAATGCTTGGTTGCAATTTTAATTTGAGTTATAATTATGTAATTTTAGTATTCTAATTTCTATGTCAAATTCAGAATCTAATTTTAGTTTGTTGATGATTTTGTTTAGTTTTTTATTCTCTTTTTCTATAGTTAGTTGATATATTAAAATAATGATATGTACAACACATGGTTGATTCCGATGGTATTGGACTCTAAATATTAAATTATGTTGCGGATGAAAAAATAATTTATTAAAAGAAAAATCCAATTTAAAATAACCTTCGAGATTTCCAACGTCCTATAGTTGGCTTTGGTTGACTTCCAAGTAAAATATTAATAATTTATTTGTGAGAAAGGAATAGTATTACATGTCTCTTTGAATGGGATCTATGTATCTACACTTTGAAAATCAAGCTCACAAAATCAATTAAAGAAATATAAATTGTTACTTGATAAATATATCCTTGTTAGAAATAATATTTTCTTTATTAATTACTTTTTAACATTTATATCAATCCAAAGGTTAATATAAATAATATTAATATAAAATATAAAAAATGCTTTTAATTAATAGCTGATGTATATAGTAGATATGTATTAGCTATGATTACAATTAGTGTAGTAAATAGTGTGTTTTTTTTTTAAACTGGTTTTGATTTAAACAATTTTACTACTTCTGATGGCAAAAAAATAAATCACAAGTCACGCAGAAGATTTTAGACATTTTAAAACCAATATTAAGACTACGCACGTATAATTTAACACGATAAATTTTAAAATTAAATCATAACAATTACTGATATTTATTTCATAATAAAGATATCGATGATAAATTTCTTCGATTATTAATGTGACAGATGGCTCAGTTTCTAAATATATTTAACAAAATAATTTGATAATTTTAATTTAAAAAATAAATACTTTAGAATAAATTTAATATAAATTATGTGATAATAAAATAAATTTATTATTTAAGACAATGCATATGTTAATTTAAGACAAATAATTAATAAATAATAATCCTTTACGTCAACAGAAAAACTTAATTATTTTCAATTGAACTACATTATGTATTACTGGAGTAAAGACATGCGCTATCGCGCCTGTGTGTATACATTTTTCAAATATGTGTGATATTATATTAATAGGTGATAATATTGTAATGTTATTAAGTTAATATATAAACTAAAATTATATTTATTAAAAATAAAATGAAATATATCATAACAGATGAAAGAATAAATAAAGAAGAAGAGAAAAATCAAAGATAGCCGATTTTATAAGAAGCTTGTAAAGATAACAATCAATTTTTAAAAATTTAAAAATTATTATATTTAAAGGATAAAATTGGTATTTTAAAATGTGGACACAAAAAGAGAAATTCCCTTTATATATTGTTATAGATAACGTTCAGGTCCGAGTTTAACGTTATGTTTAGTGAACAAAATCAAACAATTTAGACGCAAATAAAACATATTAATCGATAATATATTAATTACAATGTATACAACACTTACGTATCAATGTAAAAATGCACATAGAGAAGAACAATTTAAATAACCTTTACAAAAGTATTTAGTTTTTTAGATTGATTTAAATATGTAATATACTCTATTTTTTTTTTCTACGAGTACATAACTGTTAATAGTTCATATATATTTTTTAATCACCCTCTTATTTAATAGTTCATGGAATCAAAAATAGCATGGATTTATTTAAGAATTTCCAATAAAGTTATATTAAATTTTATTATGAATTTTGACATCTCAACATTCATCAATAATTTGTTATTATATGAATATTTATTAAAAAAATAAAAAATATAAGATAGGAAGGATCACATCAAATCTATAATAATTTTTATATTTTATAAAATATAGATAAATTATATAAATTATAAAAAAAAAGATTAATAAATATATAGAAGTAAAACATTAAACCACTTATATTGTTCTCTATGAATGAAAGTTAAATTAACTAACTTATCAACACAATGATTTTCTTAATGAAAAATATGAGAAATTTTGAATGGAATATGCATATAGAAATGTAGACGTCATATTTCTCTAAGACTCAAAGAAACCATGACAAATTAGAGAATATCACTTTCCAACACTAATACAAAAAAAAGTCTTTAACGTCTACCCACGATAAACTCAACGTCAAAAATGAATGGTGGCATTTTTGTAGATAAAGGGATAATTTTGACATCGGTCAATTGTATTATGTGACGTCGAACATTTCCTCTAATGTTAATTTAGACGTCATCCAATACGAGATCAAAATTTGGACAACGAAAGTCTTTAAAGTTATGCACCCAAACATGCTCCAAAATATTGATGAATCACGTAAATTCAACATAAATAAGAGTATGTACATTAATAAAAATTAAAAAACTATTCATATATTCACTTCAAATTCTTCTAAAAATACCAACAAATAAAGCCAAATTAGTATAAGAGTATTTATCTTGAAGCTATTAACACCTTTATTTTTCATGTGAATAAACACTGTCGATTTTAAAAGTGTTTATTCTATTTCTTTTTATATTTAATATTTAGTGAATTCTCTGTTGTTATTAACAAGTGATAAGGATGAAACATCGTAAAGCCATGGTTTACTATATGCCATAGGCATTAAATTTGCATAAAAAACATTTAGTCTTTATATATGCATGTGCATGTATATTAATTTCTTAATATATGAGTTGTTAAGTATAGAATGAAGGTGCCTATTAAAATATATGCATAAAGATCATGTGTTGATCCTCTTTTCAAAGAAAAGGACAATGGTGATGTGTACAAATTCTTATTTCAATATCTCAGTTAAAAAATAAAACAATCTTTTTTAATGTAAAAAACAATATTATTAATACAAAAAATTTTCCAATGAAATTTTTATTAAGATAATAAAATAAGTATCGTTTTGACTTTTTTTTATTAATTAGCTAAAAATGAAAAATTCGGACTAACTAGTCATATTAAACCCGTTTTTTATTTATTTATATATATATATATATATATATATATATATATTTAAATATATATATATTTTTTAAAATTTTAATTAATTAATTAATATCTCTAATTAAATAAATTTTTATATTTAAATATTAAATAATTTATTATAATTAGTTATTAAATTTAATTTATAAGTATTAATGATTTAAACTATAATATTTTTTATATTTATTTAAAATTAATATGATATAACAAAATTATTCATTTAAATATGTTTATTTTAATTTTAATTTGAAAAAAAACGAACCCGTCTGATTCAGCTTTTACACCGGTAAACTTAACAAAAACAAACTAAAAACTAAATTATGAAGTTAAAAATTCAACATAATTTACCAAATTTTAACAAAATAACACATAACCTAGTTTCTATTACCTACTTTTTAAGTGTGTTACACACATTCATACTCAAAAGTCTATCTTATAGTTCTAACTAATTAATTTAATATATTATATTTTCTTGTATTCAAATTTTGTGGGGATTTCAACAAATTTTTGGTTTTTAAACCTTTCAAACACAAAGTTCAATTTTGTCGGAATTTCAAATAGTTTTTGAATTTGAAACCTTTCAAATACAAAGTCGGTATTCAAGAATGAATGGGTCATCCATTTGACGTTGAAACGCTCTTTATCTTTACATTTCTTTGCCTTTTATTGGTTGTTCATATTTTAACACTCGTTCCTTTAATTGCCAAAATAAGAAATAAAAAATTCAATTAATATATTTAAAGACCTTCCATTATTGGTGTTTACAATATTGACTTACGGTATACATTTAACATTATTTAATATTCCCTTTATTTTTTTTATTAGTTGCAATGAAGTGTAAATTAAAAATTGGTAAATTTTAATAAGACTTAATTAGATTCTAATTATCTTATAAATTTAACGTGAATAAGCATATAACATATTGAACTTTCACAGGATCTTTATAAGAATAGTCATTTTCATACCGAAACAATTATATTTGTTATTCTTTTAAACATGTACCCACTATAGTCTTCATTACTTTCTCTTTCTAAAATAATTTAAATAATGTATTGTTTTAAAGTTAGGTTATTATCAGCAATTGCTGAAAACTGAAGTTTTTAATTAATGGTGTAATTATTACGCATTATATTAATTGAGTAATTTAAAAAATTATTTATTAAGAAAAATATATCTCAAAGTAAATATTTTTAATATTTCTTAGAATGTAAATACAATGCATACAATACACATGTACATACATAATATTTATAATTATTTAAAAACAATTATTATATATTTATTATGTAAACGAGTTGATGAAATTTATCGGATTTAAAATGCATAATTCAACTAATGATGTATTAAATAAAACTCTCTTTTTTTTCAAAATAGATATGAACCGCCTAGTACTTTAGAATTAAAAGAGATTTTAATTCAATATATAATTCACGCTATGTTAACTGTACATAAATGTGAAAACTTTAATTAACTTTTTGTCAACAAAAAGTGGTAGCTTCCGCGTTGAAATCAGAAGTTCAAAACTGAAGAAATTTCAAATAAGAGACTTCTCTTTTTCTAGAAGCAAAAACAGTGATTTTATTAATATCTGAAAAATTAACTTTGATATGTCATGTATGAAAATATTAGTAACAAATTTCCATTCATAATTTTCTTATTATTCCATAATTGTGTTAATTATTAATAAGTAATTTGCTTTTACATTAATCAATCAAACAATAACTATTTCAAATCAATGATGAAGAAATTATTTTTTGGCAATCATAACCATCCACCGATGAGATGAATGATACATTCTTGGTGTTTGACAAATTTGAACTTCTCCATAATTATTCATTAAGAACAAAGTAATAAACTAAATTTGGTTAAAGAAAAATTAAAAATCAACTTACTTTTTTAAAAAATAATATAATTATGATTTTTTTATCCTAACATATATTTTTACAAAATTTTATTCAAACAAAAACTCATTTTATTTTCACATAACTTTATTCTATATGTGTGAAAGTTCGTGAATCATTGAAAAAGGAAAAAGAAAATCACCATTGGAGAATTTAGCCACTCTACACCTCCCCAGAATATTGTGGTCACTGGATACACCTCCCTTGGACGTGCTTATCAAGAAGTTTCTTTATATATTACCTAATATTTCTTGCAAAATTCAAGAATGACTTCTGTTTTTAATATTCAAACAAAATTATTTCTTTATTCTCAAAAAAAAGTATATCAACATTTGCGTTTATAATATATGACAAATGGTAATTTATTTTTCAAATATTATCATTGTATAATTTTATAATTTTAGTTTATTACATATATATTATTTATATAAAGAAAAATATTTTTTATATGTGCATTTTGTTTTTAATTTCATCTTTTGATTAATTATTTTAAATGAAAACAATTATTTTAATAATTTTATTATATTTTTTAAAACTTAACTATTTTTTTATTTGACTTTTTTTTATTTTTCTTTTAATTAAAATAATTATATAATCAAAAAATATCTACAAAATAAATAAAAATCATTTGCAATAAAATTAAAAAAATTATTTATATTTAGTTTTACAATTATAACAGTAACTATATAATTTTTTATATCATAGAAAAGAATATGCCTATGAATTTTCATTAGCCTCATTAGACTATCAATTGGTTCTTGTCATATACTCTCTTATTATAACACGCTCATATTTGATCAATCGATGGTTGCATACATGTCTCAAATAAAGAGAAAGTAAAAATTGTACTACTGTAATACTTAAATAGAGCCAGTGATGAAATCATTTATGTAACAGAATTCATGGTATAGGTGTGTATTTGTTTATGTGTGTTAGTTTATATACAAGTAGAGCCGTCAATCGGACAATTAAGTTTGATCGGACTCGATTCATCGTCGGATTAATTATTTAGTGAGTTAATTCAATCTGATTTACTTATTAGTGAGTAAAAAAATTTGAACTCAATCTGACCTATTATTAATTGGTGAGTTAAACGGATTGACTCGCGAGTTCATTTAATTAAGAAAAATATAATTATTTTATTTATTTTTTAAGTTAAAACTACATTATAATTCTAATTAAAATCTAATAAACTTTAATACAATCCAAATACAAACTAAAATCACAACAAATACAAATTATCTATATGTTGGCTAAAAAAAATAACTTAACATGATCCAAATGCAAACTTAATAATGTCCAACTTATTAAAAAAAATACTATGTAACCCTTTATTTGCGGATTGGCTCACCAACTCGGCTCACTACGGGTTCAATCTGAGTGAGCCGAGTCAAAAATTATCCCATATTGAAATTTGTAAAAAAAATTTAACCCAATCCGGTCCGAACCTATGGTGAGCCGGATTGGCTAACGAATTCCAATCCATTTTGACAACTCTATATATAAGTGATGGAATCAGTTTTATAATCAATTTCATGTGTGTGTCTAGTTTATATATATATATATATATATATATATATATATATATATATATATATATATATATATATATATATATATAT
>Ga0214544_1002259_pt1 | contig 40618 bp, 28 predicted proteins | sample CNSS3metaG_FD_160074 | JGI IMG/M metagenome (GOLD analysis project Ga0214544, IMG submission 160074) | Root nodule microbial communities from cowpea collected in UCLA plant growth center, Los Angeles, California, USA - CNSS3 | ecosystem: Host-associated > Plants > Roots > Nodule | place: USA...
ATATATATATATATATATATATATATATAAGCCAAGTCATGTGCATGTGCTTGTTTTTATCCAAATCATCATGACTTTCATTAATTAAGAGATAATGTTTATCTCTTTTTTTTCTTTCCTTCTTATCTTTTCTCATAATCTTCTTATCTTCTTCATATCTCATTCATTTTTTTTTACACACACGTATTAATAATATTTTAATTTATATTTTTTTAACCTAATTTTTTTTTAATATATATACATATTTTATTAGTTTTGTTTTCTTCTTATAATTATTTTTAATAAGTAAAAGGTACATCATGATAAAATATATTTTTAATGTTCAAACTATATCATAATAAAATACAAAACATTAGTAAAAATATAATATTTTCTAAGTGTTTTATTTAAAATAAATAATACAGTTTATTAAAAATAGAGATGTTACACACATGGGCTAAAGAAATCTACAAAATATGAGTTGATGCATTAAAGGTCGTCGATTAGATTTAAATTGGGTCATTTTTTAGGCTTTGCTTTCAATAAAAAGCTAGAACACTTTTGGATCAATTGAGTCGAGTCTAATTTGCTATCTTGGTCGAGAATCATTAGCTTCTCTACATTTGGATGCAAGCAAAGCATGAGCAAAGTAAGGAGCATGTGATGGTAGCATGGAGTGTGTCACTTTGGCAAGGAGAGTGTGACATGCCACTTGGCATCATCAAGACTCATCTCATACATCACATGGTCTCCAATCAAGCTTCTCCTCCAAGCTACATTTGCATTTCATCTTTGTTGCATTTTCTTCTCATTTGGTCGGCCATGTGCCTATAAATAGAGTCATTCAACTATTGTAATGGTAACTCTTGAATTGCTAATAGATGTTAGTGTTGAGATCACTCCACACTCCTATTAATTTGAGAGCATACATGGCTAACATTCTCCTTCATCTCCTCTAGCCACCTTCCATACCATAGCACCACTTCTACTCTTCGTCTTCACAAAAAACCTCCATTGCCGAGAGCTCTTCTTGTTCATATCATCAATTTTGCTGCACTTCATCTTCTTCTTGCTGTCCTCCATGGATTTCCTTCCAATTCTCCATCAAGGACGTCCATCAATAATGGAACAAGATGGTCAAAACAAGTTAAAATCTTAGGACTAGGGTTCCCAAATTGTTTCTAAGCTCTTCATGAATTGTTTTGTTTTTTACTAGTCCTAAGGACAACGTGATATGAAGCTAAGCAGACTTAGGAAGGTTCAAGGATGGATTAAAAAGGTGGTAGTTCTTAGTAATATTTTTTAGCCATTTTGAAAAACTTCAGATGGAGAACATATATTACAGGAAGAGACATGAAAAATGCACTACCTTTTAATGCATCTTCCAAAGGATAAGTGTAAGAAGGATTCACCACCTAAATTTTTTTTTCTAAATTAAGAACCAAAGCAAGAGCAGAACACTCTGAAGACACTTAATATCAACTTCCAATTTAAATTTGCATTCATTTACAAGTGTAATTTTTATATGAGGCTTAACACTTATTTATACAAAAAAGTTAAGACTACGAGCATGAAGAGTCATGATAAAATTCATGGATAAGACATGATAAAGGACCAAGAAAGAGACTTGATGTTAGAATTGAAATTTTGTATTTTTGTAGTAGGTCTTTATTGGGCCTTATAGTTGTTCTCCAAAAATCTTCACAATTAGAGTCTTTTTTAGAAATTATTTTTTTTAATAAGAGACTTATCAGGTAGGCAAGGTGACTATAATAGGATTTTCTTTAGGTCATGTATGGAGTCTTTGAGGGTTGTTGGGCCTTGGAAGTGTTTGTGACCAAAAGAGAGTTGGGCCTACCTTTGTAGGCCTTGTGGAGCGTTTCATTAAAGGATCTAGATCCTTCTTGCACAAGCTTGGACATAAAGCTACACCTTGGAGTGCCTAGATGCATGCTCCATGTGACTTGCTTAGTTCGCAAGTCAAGCCTTTCTCATGCTCTCTTTTTTGCTCTAATTACCACATTCTAGAACCTTTTTCCCTCCATTTTTCTAGCACACCTAGCTCCTTTTCAACTAAAGAGCTTAGGACCTTTTAAAAATCATTCATGAATATAGTAGAGAAACTATGTTGAGATTACTCCAGACACCTCTCATTTTGTGAATCAACTTAGACTAAAACTCCCCTTAGTGGCTTCCTCTAACCTCCTTCCTTGAGTGTTGGTCAAACCTCACTTGAAAGCATCCTCCAAACACCAAAGCTAAACATCTTCCTCCTCATTCTTTATAGCTTCCCTGCATCCAGACCTCCATGTATTCTACTCCATTCATTCTCTTAGTTTTATACTTGAAGATGGACTCATCAGATAATATATTGTAAAAATCACTTTTGAATTAAATGTATTTTCAAGCAATTGACTAGCTCTTATTGAATTTCACTTGAATGTACGTGCTTGTGTATATATAAAAGGTATGTCTTTTGTACCTAAGCTCAATATAAAATAGAAACAACATGCAAAACATGATATCACATAAAAAAAATTGCTTTATAGTTGCTTTAAATATATTATTTTACACAAAAATAGCATTCAAATATTATTAGTTTAAATAGAAAGTTTGAGTTCTGGATGCAATGTTTGAATGACAAATTAAATCCAAGTAATGTAATTTCTATTAATGGTTGATTTTATAAATAGAAATACGTTAATCTCCAAGTAATGTAATTCTTTATTATGAATGCTATGTTTGAATGACAAATTAAATCCAAGTAATGTAATTTCTATTAATGGTTGATTTTATAAATAGAAACACGTTAATCTCCAAGTAATGTAATTCTTTATTAATGACATAACGCATTATCGTGTTTATGGTCAATTATTAGATGCAATTAGATTAACATTCTATAAACAAATATGCATATGACTATCTCGAAAACAACATCTATATGATAAATAATCAATTCAATGCTCAATAATATTATATTTATTATGATGAAAACTCTATAAGCAAAGAGTTGTCGAATACTCTTAACACATTTAGACCATTCAAATCTTATCAAGAACAAGACTCACTCCTAGTCTCATCTCTCATTAAACAGCAAATGCCGAGTAAAATACCATTTACCACGTCATCAATGCTACTATCATCATCTAACCAGAGACAAAAAAACAGCATTTGCAAAATTAGAAACTAAAAAAACGAAAATTTTTAATTGGAGAAAAAGCAACATCACCAAACTAAAATCATATTTAAATCTTTAGAAAACTTTCAAAACATTATATTACTCAATTAACCATTACCTAATTCCAATGGCTAAAAATAGCCTTTTGAAAAATTGAAAGACAAAAAAAAAATAAAACTTATAATTGAACGACCAAAAAACTGAGCGCTTCCAATTTGAAAGAGTAAAAATATATCTAAACCAAGTAATTATTTCCGGCACCTCATCAAATTTCTACTCCTATCCCATCAAAATGCTTTCGGAAAATGTTTTGCGTTAAAGGAGGGTTTGATGGGCTTCCCGAAAAAAAATTCCGGAATTATTTATTATGTTCCGGAAAATAAATTCCGGAACTGGTAGGGTGCAGGAAGAAAATGGTAGGGTGTAGGAAGAAGCTGCATTAAACCAATTAATATTAATATCCTAGTTTAACATGCACTCTAGAAACTATATTAAAGATACAAGATCTACTCCAAAACAGTAATGAGATGTCAACTGATATCATTGCTTTACCAGCTTTCTCTCGAAAATGTGTTCCACTTCAACACGAAGACTCTCAACATCTATTGCATAGTCTCTCTTATACTCATCCTCCATCAAATCATGCAACAACTTCCTCATTTTGTTCAGTGCATCACCTAAAGCACAAAAGTCCTTGAAAATCTGAGCATCAGTGGTTCTTAGTTGCAAGAGACTCTTGATCGCAACAAGGGCCTGCTTAATACATCCCACAAACAAGGCCAAAAGTCAAACCAAAAGCTTAACATTAACCACAAAAAGGGTCAATCTGCCAATACAAGATTTGTCGACATTTTATTCGGATAAATTTTTCTGAGTATTTATTTATAGGAAAAATAATAAGGAAAAACGAACTAAATTTCTGCACAAGTTAATAACTTGTGCATTTTAACTTTATAGAATCTTTCACCTAAGTTCTCCAAAAAGTTGAGATGCATAACTAAAGTTTATTCATTTTTCCTTTTACTTTCCTATTCTATATCAGTGTTTAATTCAGATAAAGAACTGTACACAACCAATTTTAATCAATCCCTCACTCTTATTCCACTGAACATACTGCCTTGTATCAGATGCATAACTAAAATTTATTCATTTTTCCTTTTACTTTCCTGTTCTATATCAGTGTTTAATTCAGATAAAGAACTGTACACAACCAATTTTAATCAATCCCTCACTCTTATTCCACTGAACATACTACCTTGTATCAGATATAAATCTGAACAATTATTTCTAATTATTTCAACAAACATACCACCAAAACATTGTGGGTGAACTGAGAGAGCATAGATTGGAAAACAAAAAAGGCATCGAATGACCTCATCATCAATTTTATACGATATACTATAATGGAATAATGTTACAAAAGAGTGGCTCAAAATGAGATTTTATGACAGACATTGCACAGTGTTAGTCACAAAATAAAACAGGCCTTTCAAACACAATTTAACTACAGTGTCAAGAATCACCTTTTCCTGGATATCAAGGTCGGTTGATGCAGTTAAATCAACCACAGATTTCAAAAGATTCGTGTCATTGAAAAATGGTAGTTTGTCTTGATCTGCATTTTCTAATTGATACCCTGCTAGATCAGCCAATAGAAGTACAGCTTTCCTCCTTAGTTTGATATCGAGACTTGTATTGTTCAGAATATCCTAAAAATTTATCAGTGTTATTTGTCAATTCTGAAAATTTGTTTCAAAATAAAATTAACATAATAATAAACCTTAGGTAGTCCACCTGAAGCATCCATCCTCCAGCTTCAGCATAGAACAACTCTTGACTAGCCAAGTTATTCCGAGTCAAAGCTGAAACAGCATATAATGCTTTATTGGCTTCTTCTAGGGAATTAGAGTTTACCATTTTCATCAGTCTTGAGAGGACTCTAAGTTCCATGATCTGGGACAGTAAAAAATTTGTCAGCATTAATATATTGTTTAGGACTGTAAATGCCTAGAGCTAATGATATTCCATTAATCATAAAACAAGACCTGCTGCTGAACAATTGGATTATTTTGACTAGCTTTCCCAAGAACCCATGCAGCAATTGTCCTTATACCTGGATCAGAGTGATTAAGTTCTTTTGTAACTGCAACAAGTCCCCCAAGTTTGTTTAAATCTGACAGACATGGGAACATCTATCAGAAATGCACCATTACATAGGAAAAAACAATTCTAAGAGGTGGAAAAAAACCTAGAAAGCTCTTAACTAATGCTCGTTTGTACCACATATAAAGAACTTCACCATGTATTATACAAAGTGGTTGAACAAGTAATGCATAAAATAAAGAAGACATGCTACTGTCCGATCTTGACATATCAGTCAATCAATAGAAAAGCACATACAAAGTTAAAATCTTGCACTGTTGCTCTATTTGTTGTGCTAAATTTATGACCTGGTTTTCTTTTCAATTTGTTTTCAAAGTTTCGCAAAACAATATGAAAGAGGAAATCATATTAACAAGATTCCAGGGATAGCGTATATTGAATATAAAGGCAAATTTTGAGGCTTCTAAATTACAAAGAATATATTTGGAGATAACTACCTCGAGCAACACACTCTCTATTCGCTAACACTCTTTCCAATAGCCGGTCTTATTGGTTGAAGTTCTACTGAATTTCACTAATTTAGTTTGAGGAAGGGACCAAAATGAATTATATGAATTTGGCGCACAAGACCCACCTAATTATGGAATCCCATGTGAATTTCACCCAAATAAAAGAGTGTGTCGGAGAGACTGCTAATACAATTTTTATTTGGAGATAACTAAAAATAACTTTTCTACTGCATGCATCAAGTCCTTCAGAATTATAAGAAAGAAAAATCCTACAGCATACTAGCATTCAATTCCACCAAAATGATATGAACACTTATTGGAATGCAACTTGCAGCTGTTATACCATGGCCTGGAGGTCCCCACAACTGCATCAACACATCAAACACAGCCAATTCAGCTGCGCCTTCCGTTTTTATTCATGTGTAAGTGGTATGGTATTTGAAATAAATTCATATACACCTACCATTTGCATTATCTAACGACTCAACAAGCTCAAGAAGCTCCTGTAAAGCACGGCGCCTATCTTCTAGGGATGTAGACACATTATTCAAGTCCCCTATAGCGATCTTCATCAATTCAGCATCAGAAGGCATCTTTATTTTCTCCATTATTTCCTATTTAATCGCCAGCATAATCCCTCAGGTAAGTGAATAAAAACATACAAAGTACCACACACAAACGCACAGAAGAAAAATTAGTTGAATTAGTAGTTTCAGTGCAAGTGCCATGTACCTTGATTTTCAATGAACGTTTCTCTAGCTCCCTTGGTGAAAGCCGTTGCTGGGCTTCTGCTGATTCCTTTAGCTTTTCGGGATCAGAATGACCTTTGCAAAGATATTCAAAAAATGATTATTTAAATCAACGAATTTAAGGAAAACAAATTAATAACCGTTATCAAACCATAAGTTATTTTCTATACTTTAGAGTATCTAGAACGTGGTTGCTTGTGTGTTGGTTATGAATAAGACACTCCTTAACAATATTCGTCATTGGAGCATTTGACATAACTTTTCTTACACATGCACAATTGCTTAATAATTTATACACGAAAATGTACTTTTCCGGCCAAGAATCAATGGAAAAACAAGATAAACAACACCTTTTAAAAGTCACATAATTGATGTTTTGTAATTCGTTAAGAAGTTCTAGACTGAAAATTGAACTCATATTCAATGGAATCAAATTGCTCATCCAAATGAATTTTTGATAATTTTCCAATTATTTAAGGAATATAATAGCTACTTAAGTCTCCTTTAAACTGTTCATATAATTCATAAAGCGTGAAAAACAAGGCTTGAGATTCTGGAAGATGTATTTCCTCTGTCGAATTAATTCTTCCGTAATTAAATTATGGTTATAGATTATATTATGCGCGCGCCACTGTAAGTGAAAGAACTCAACCTTTTTTAATGTGACCAAAATAAATAAAATAAATAACTGAACTAAAAAGAAATAACTAAACCTAGTTTTAAGTACGTACTTATAGCCCACTGCAGCATGCCGTCGAGTGAGGAAAACCCGCCGTCGGAGTCGTAGTCATCAGCCGCCGGGCGAAGATCGGACTCCTCTGTGGCAGGGGACCATAACAGCCCGCCTGAAGTGAGGTTGTGTTCAGCGCCGCCACTCGCTGCCGCTAACGCTGCGGTGAAGAGGAAGAGAAGAGAGAGGCAGAATGTTCGTTCCATTTAGAAAACGCTTGGTCAAGACAAACAGCGCCTTTACTTCACGTCCCTCCTGCTTTCTGCTGAGTATTTGTATGATTATTTTCTTGCAGACACGTCATTTAGACGAATAACCGCCGTTGAGTTAAGATCCAACGGTTTCAAAGCTTTATGGATGCGTCTAGAAGGAAAATTCATAGGAAAAAGGAAATACGGGTTCAGTTACTAAACCCACCTCTGTAAATTAATTATGTGTAGGCTTAACTCTCCAATTTTTTCTTGTATGTATATGTTAAATTTGGTTCTATTTTTTGATTTACATTTTTATTTTCGTCAAATTTAGTAATTTGGATCATATATATATATATTATAAATAATTAAATGTTTTAGCACTGTTATATTTTATAGTTAATTTATTAAAGTGATCTGTTAATTATATATATAGTTAATATCATGAAAATATTGAAAATATTAACTGTATAGATATATCTGATATTCTAATGTAATGAAAGAGACAAATTAGGAATATTACATTTTGTACCCGTCTAGAAACAACGCATTGATATATTATCGATGATAGGATGATGATCAACAAAGAACAGAGATGTAGAAGAATAGCATCGTCATAAGGTCAACATGGTGATGAAGAAATGTAGACATGGTGATGGAGAGATGTAGAAGAGTAGCATCGTCATAAAGTTGGCGTGGTGATGGAGAGATGTAGAAGAGTAGCATCGTCATAAAGCCGACGTGGTGATAAAGAGATGTAGTAGGGTAGCATCGTCATAAAGTCGGCCGGATCAGAACTAATAAGATTGTAAAGATGAGGCTCGTGATTGTTATAGATATTTTAGTTGTTATTTGGTTAGTTGTTATTTGGGCGGTTGATGTAATATTTTGGTTGAGATTTAGAAAGATATTGGTGATTATCTTTAAGGTTATTATTATGTATATCTACGATATTTGTAACTGATTACCTATTATAATAAGAATTTACTCCTATGGTCAAGGGACAGATTGTTTTTGACCTAAGCACATCTCAAGCTAAGGTTGAAAATATTTCCTTCTTTTTTGTTTTTGGTTAAGAATTATCCGGCACTTTTCTTGACCAGAACATTGGCGCCCACCGTGGGGTCCAGTATAACTCGATCCCAACTCCACAAAATTTCAATAGAAAAAAACAACTTCAACCACCAAGAAGAGAATGAGGACGACAACACTCTCATCAATGCAGCAGATTACGCCTTTGCAATACTCACAAGAAACTTTTGACATATACAAATCATGAGAAGATGGTGGATCTATGCTCAGTCTCCACTTACATATCAACAACTAATCATTGTGATCGAAACTTACGCTCTTTCTCGATACAAGTAGAAAAAAAAACAAAGTTCCATGTATGTTGCTATTTTTTGACATAAAAAAATTGGGCAAAAATTACAAACAGAAAATCTAAACAATTTCCTGACCATGGTCATAAATCATTCTATCCTTCTTGTATTATGTAGGGTTCACAAGCATAAATTTAATAGTTTTACAAATTTGATTAAATGATTTCTTTAAGGCACTAAAAATAAAAAGCTAAAATGATTAATTTAAAGAAAATATTAATTTTTTTTAATTTATAAAATATATGTTGTTATGTTGTTTTAACTTAAATATATTGTCGGATAATATGATCTTAATTATGCATACATGGATAATAAATTGATTTGCTAAAATATAATAAAATATATTTATATAACATAATTATTATTATCGGTTGTTCCTTTTATTATTAACCATCTTATTATCAAAAGAGAAAAATAGTGAAATTAATGAATAATACAAGTTTTATGAATTAATTACCCGTCGTCCTTTTCAATGCACAAAGCTAATGTCTTTTACATTAAAGTTTGTCTTTGAAATATTAAATGAAATATGTGTTAGTGTTATTTATATTAAAATATATGTTTCTCATGAATATTTTGTTTAGTATTATTAAATAAATAATTTGCAGTGTGAAGTATTTTATATTTGGAGGATTTTTAAGTAAGATTCTTAATAGAATAATATAGAAAGAACTATTATGGCATAAAGTAGTTTCAAAATGTCAATATAATTATTTTATATGGTGTTGGAATCATAAAATAAGATTGTTTAAATGTATATACTAAGATTTTGATACATATGGTAAAATGTGAGTATTTTAGTAAATATTGCTAGTTGTTATCTTTAAAATAAATTTATTGTTACTAGATATAAATATTTTCTAGATATAAATATTTTCTGGTACTACTTTATTCTAATAATAAACATAATTATTTTATAATAGTATGTTATTTTAATCAGCTTAAAATTTTTGATGATATCTAATAATTCATTCTTTATTTGGTATTTTTTTACAAGTGAAAATTATTTAATTAAAATTAAGATATTTATAAAATGTTTTACATATAAATATTACAATTGTCATATATATGCATGTTATATTATGTGAATTACTAACGAGGATTTCGTAGATATATTAAAAGTTCATTCATCATGTTTAAATCAATTAAGACTGGCTTCAGCATGGAAAAAGTTCAGGAAAATAGTGGAATAATCAAAACCATCAATCCAGGCCACGATGCTCGATGTCGAGCCACGATGCTCGATGTCGGGCCACGATGCTTGATGATAATTAATTCTGGGCCCCGATGCTCGAAGGCAATTTCGATACATGACGCTCGATGATAATTAATTTCTGACCCCGATGCTCGAAGGCAATTCCGAGCCGTGACGCTCGATGATAATTAATTCCGGACCCCGATGCTCGAAGGCAATTCCGAGATGCAACGCTCAATGATAATTAATTTCGGGCCCCGGTGCCCGATTCGAAACATAATATTTGATGATTTATGTAGGTAAATGAGAAGATCAATTCTATACTAGAGAGTACACGACTAAGTGAGATGATTTATGCAGGTAAATGAGAAGATCAATTTTATACTGGAGAGTGTGCGACTAAGTGAGAATATGCGAAACTGAGAACTCAGAGTTTTTCTGAGGATGTGTTGATTTACAGGTGTTGAGAAATTATAGTTGATTGTACAACACTGAGAGCTCGGTTCATGACCGAGTGATTAATTACTTTGAAGTTTTATAATGTGTTTGCAGGATTGAGAGCTCGGTTCATGACCGAGTGATTAATTACTTTTGAGTTTTATAATGTGTTTGTAGGATTGAGAGCTCAGTTCATGACCAAGTGATTAATTACTTTGGAGTTTTATAATGTGTTTGTAGGATTGAGAGCTCGGTTCATGACCGAGTGATTAATTACTTTGGAGTTTTATAATGTGTTTGTAGAATTGAGAGCTCGGTTCATGACCGAGTGATTAATTAATTTGGAGTTTTATAATGTGTTTGCAGGATTGAGAACTCGATTCATGGACGAGTGATTAATTACTTTGGAGTTTTATAATGTGTTTGTAGGATTGAGAACTCAGTTCATGAACGAGATTGAGAGCTCGTTTCATGACTGAGTGAAGATAAATAATCAACCAGCAGCAATGAAGATAAATAATCAGCAAAATAATGGGGAGTGAAAACAAAGGATTATACAAATATAATGAAAAATACCTGTGAGAGTGAAATCATGCATAGGAAGAAGAAGGATGGTGACAAGCAAAGAGTTAGATCGTGAGAGAAATATGGGAAATGAAAAGAGTAACTAGGGTCAAAAAGAAGATGGAGAGAGTGGGAAGTTGAGAAGTTGGTCGAAGGTTTTTAAAAGAGCCGTTGGAAAGTGGTGAATGACGGTTGATTTGACAACTTTTGAGTTTCTCATTTCGAGAAGAGGAACTTCAAAAAGTTTGAGAGCTATGTACCCGTCCAGAAACAACACGTCGATATATTACCGATAATAGGGTGATGATCAACAAAGAACAAAGAGATGTAGAAGAGTAGCATCGTCATAAGGCCGACGTGTGATGAAGAAATGTAAACATGGTGATGGAGAGATGTGGAAGAGTAGCATCGTCATAAAGTCGACGTGGTGATGGAGAGATGTAGAAGAGTAGCATCGTCATAAAGCTGACATGGTGATGGAGAGATATAGAAGAGTAGCATCGTCATAAAGCCGACGTGGTGATGAAGAGATGTAGAAGGGTAGCATCGTCATAAAGTTGGCCATATCAGAACTGATAAGATTGTAAAGATGAGGCTCGTGATTGTTATAGATATGTTAGTTGTTATTTGGTTAGTTGTTATTTGGGCTGGTTGATGTAATATTTTGGTTGAGATTTAAAAAGATATTGGTGATTATCTTTAAGGTTATTATTATGTATATCTACGATATTTGTAACTGATTACCTATTACAAATAAGAATATTACTACTATGGTCAAGGAACAAATTGTTTTGTACCTAAGCACATAAGCTAAGGTTGAAAATATTTCCTTCTTTTTTATTTTTGTTAAGAATTATCCGGTCCTTTTCTTGACAAGAACACCTTTAAAAAATAGTAATAATTAAAGGTTACAAAAAGGAGTGATAATCTCCGTCTCATATCTACATTAATATTATTATGTTTTTCTCTCTTTCTCCTCATTAAAGAAAAAATCAAGAGAAAACTAAGATGCTCTATAGGTTGAAGACAAACCAAAGCTCATCTTCCCAAACCTATCCTTATTTCAAGCTACACTTCGCTTTTAATTGAAAAATGTATATTTATCTATATTTATCTATGGTTTCATTCTATGTACGCTTTCATAAACCAATAATTGATATCAGAGCAGTTTATAACTAAGGTTTTAAGAATCCTAAATAAGTGAAATTGAGCCGTAATTTAGATGATCCCCAAATCTGATTTTCCAGGGTTTTAAAGAACTCTAAATCCCCAATTATTTTATATCTCTCGTCTCTCGCGTGGGTTTCAAACCCTTCTTCTTCTTCATTGTGCAGGCCAATCACGAGGAAAAAGATTGAACCCCTTTCTTGAAGTTGCATTCTCGTCTGGGGCGCTTTTGCTGGGTTCTTCTCGCGTCTGGAACGACGACGCATCATGACGATTCATTGTGGCTTCCGTTTGCGTGTGTTTGGCAAATGTTTCCTCCGTTGTTTGTGGTGGTCTGTCTAGTCCTGTTTTTCTGCAAGTGGCTTCGTCTTCTTCCCAGGTGGCAAGTGTCGAACTCTGTCGTTGAAGTAAAGCTCGTGCAGTGATGGCGCGCTTCCTCCGAACGCGCAGCAGCGACCTGGTTTCGCGATGGTTGTTTTCGTTTTCGCAGCAGCGGCGACGGCTACGAATTATGGCAGTGCTTCACCGTGGAGCTCCGATCAGGTGTCACTGGTTCATGTTGGGGATGCGTTCGCAGTGGAGGCATTCTCGTCGCACGCAATAGTTGTGTCGTCGCACGCAATAGTTGTGGTTAGTGGTCACGATGATGGTTATAGATTTGGTTCCATGGTGGTTTCCTGTTCCCGCATCCAGGGCTCGCGATGGTAGTTTTGATTCACGATCATGGTGGCGCGATCTGGTGGTGCGTTGCTCTGACAATGGAGCTCTTGTTGCGTTGGCTCCGACAATCGGTTTACGTTCGCAGCGGAGGAGGTGTTCCGTGATAATGGTAGCTCACGGTGGAAATCATTGATGTCGCCTGGGGTTAGCTCATGCGCGTGAGAGAAGATGAAAACCCTAATAAGATTTTGTAATAAAATAAATAGTTATAAATATTTGGTTTTGGTATATAAATAAAATATTCAAATTTTTGGTAATTTAATACTTTTTTGTTAGCAAATTGAATCAAGAAGTCATCATAGTGATCTTTATTGAATAGATAGTTCGTATATATTTATGTGAGTATTAGTCGATCCAAAAGAAGATTAATATTTGACTGGATTACATACACATGTGATAATAAACATGTGATAATTATAAGCAGGGGCGGAACAAGGCTAGGAGTGAGGGAGCCACGACTCCCCCAACCATTTTTTCTCTCCTTTTTTCTATTTATTTAAAAATAATATTTATATATTATTATTTTATTATATTAATTGATTTTTATTTTATTTTTTATATATTTAAAAAAAATATATTTATATATTATTACTTTATTTATATCTCACTACTTTATTTATATATTATTTTCTTATTTATATTAATTTAGTTTGAATTATTTTTCTTAAATTTAAAAATCATATTTCTTTTTTTTATTATAATTTCTTATATTTTTTTTATTTAGTTTTTCTCTTCCGTGCTTCCATCTTTTTCTCTCATTTTATTTCCATCTCAATTTTCACCATCATTTTCTTATTATTTTCAAGATCAAATTACACTACGACAAAATTGAAGAGTTAATAAACATTTTAGATTGAACAATTTCTTCTTTTGAGTAAGTTCATTTTTCCCTTCTTTTTTTAAAAACAATTTGTTTTCCTCTTGTATGTGACTTTTCTATGCTCTAGGCATATCTCTATTTGTTAGAGATTATAAAATCATACTTTAATTGTTTATCAAACTCTTCTTTGTGTAGATAAAACTATTTTAGGCTTTGAAGTTGTGTAAGGGAAGAACAAGATTAGGAATCTACTATAAGGTAAGGGAAGCTAATCATTTAGAAGTTATTAGTTTTCTTAAAATATTGAGTCTTGCTTTTAAGATTTAATTTGGAGTATTCATAATTTTATTTTTTTGTAAAAGAATTGACAAATTTATATTAAAAAAATTATGATAAAGAGTAAAAGAACTGATTCTTTTTTCAAAGGAAGACTTGTGATGAAGATCAAAAAAATGCTTCTACGTCATCTAAAATTGAGAAACTTCATGATAATCCAAATATTGAAGAAAACAAAAAACAACTCTCTAAGGTTCCTAAAGTTACATATAATGAATTTGAAAATACTTTAGAACGTGATCCGAGGAAGCGTCTTCAAATATGGCAATACCCACCAAATCAAATTGATGAGGTACAAAGAGCTTATCTAAAATGGGGGTCCATATTAAATGCATATAGAAAATTATCCGTTGTCTGGTAATGATAATCGCCATTAAAAGATGCTACATATTGCTTACCGTGCTATCTTTTTAGTAAAAAACCAAGGGGAGGACTTGACTCAAATGTTTTCATTCTTACATGTAATTGAGTTTATTTTCATTGAATTTTAATTTGCAATAAGTTGATTGTCATTAACATGTTTTAACTTTTTGAATATTTTTTTATAGGTTTTAAAAGTTGGAGAACCATTTTGACTAAAAGTAACTTTTGTTTTTTTTATATATATTATTGTTGACGATAAACTTTATGTTACTCTTTCATGTATATTATTTTTATATTGTTTGTATTATATTGTCATGAGTGCTTATTTTAAATAAAAAATGATGTAAAAAATTAATTTTTTTAATTAAAAAATAATAATTTATATATAACAAATATAATTTGGTCCCCCTAAAATTGTTGGTCAAGTTTCGCCACTGATTATAAGGTTTTGATTTGTCGATGATAAATCAATTCAAAGATGGGTTTGTTGTTGGACACGCTTTATTATCAATGGTTGATCATTACAACAAGATACCCTTAGCAGTTAATATTATTGTCCAAAGACTTGATATTGATGGTATATTAGGTGTCTTGAGATAGGTTAAATTAGGGATGTCAACGGAACGGGTAGGGTACAGGTAGTAGATCCCTCATGACCTACCCACTAGATAAATATTTACCTCGTACCCGTACCCATATCCGTGCGGGTATCCACATATTTTTTAAATATTCACGGGTACCTGCGAGTATTTACAAAAAAGATAATTTTAATATTTAATAACATATTTTAACCATAAATTCAAATAAAAATACAATGGATAATATTTATAAATTTCTCAAACATAGTGAAAAGAAATGAAATCTTTTAAAATTAATTGATAAAAAGTAACCTATTCAAAATCAATGTGTTAATGTTTTAATCATTTTTTTAATTTAAATTAAAATATAGCGGGCACATGTATTTGCGAGTACGGATACTATGATACCCGTACTCGCCCTGTTAACATACAGGTATAAAAAATACTCGTACTCGTTACCTGCCGGTATTCATTTACAATATTCACTTCCTACTCGTTGTAGGTTTTATCCGCGGATATTTGTGAGTACGGATATTTTTGACATCCCTAAGTTAAACCATTATTTGAATATATTTATAATTATTTATTTGGGTTAAGTATGTTTTTAGTTCCCAAACTTTGACTCAAAATTGGAATTCGTCCCTGTCTGAAACTTCGATACATTTTGGCCCCTAAACTTTAGAAATGAATGAATATAATCTTTTTAACCCAATTATGTTAACTTTTTTTTTACGTGTCGAACGCTTTTCATATTAGTATTGGAGTTTTTTTACATTGTTTGACACATTCTTGGTTCAATAACTAATGAGAAATATGTTCGACACTTCAAAAAAAGTTAACGTAATTGAGTTAAAAGGACTATATTCATTCATTTTTAAAGTTTAGGGACCAAAATCTATTGAAGTTTCAGACAAGGACGAATTCCAATTTTAGATCAAAGTTCAAGGACTAAAAACATACTTAACCCATTTTTATGATGTGAGCTTAGTTATTTTATTTCTCTTGTTCTAAATACAGCAATCGCTTTTATATCTGCTTATCTGAATTCAGATTTCTCTTGTTCTCAATTACACGAGTCTAAAGAACGGTCTTGTTATGGTTTGCTCAAAGGTCAATTAAGCTTCAATACCTACAAACACGTGGTGGTTAGATTCCAGTGCAACTTCTAACATTAGTGTTTCAGTGAAGGGTTGCATAAGGTACCGAAAGCCAATTGATTCTGAAAGATAGATATATGTTGGAGATGGCATATGAAGCATTTGTGACTGCTCCCCTGTCTGCTAGGTGGACTTTTCAATTGTGGGCAGTTCCTCTTCAAGTGCGCTCCCCCATATTGGAAACATTTAAAATCTCCTGAGGTGGTAGGAAGACGGCTATATGGCTTCTTCATCTGTCTAGCCTCGGCGACATTCTTCTGATGTCTAATAACGGGACCCGGACCCTTCTCTAGATGCTCAGTACTCTTGGCCTGTTCCACCAAGACCGGAAATCTTCTCTCCTTCAAAGGTGTCACCACCTTCTTCAGTTCATGTTTGAGTCCTCACTCAAACTTTAGGCACCTCCAATCTTCTGTAATATCCTGTGAGTAGTACCTCGCCAGGTGCTCAAACTTGTTCACATACTCATGCACTGTCATATCTCCCTGTTGTAGTGCGAGGAACTCAGCTTCCCTGTCTTGTCCTGCCTGGTCGTGTTAGGAAAGTATTTCTCTAGGAACCAAGTCCTGAAGTTAGTCCAATCCACCTGTTCTTCTCGAGTCTGCATCTGTTGTTGCATTCCCACCCACCAATACTCAACATCATCATTCAGCAGCAGATCTTTTCACATTTGCAGAGCCATGCATCCGCTTCATCAGGAGAGGCTTTGCTAGTGAAGTCTGCTAGCTTGTGATGCAGAAAGTCCTCTACAAGTGGCACCCTGACTGGCGCAATTGCGGTTCTAGGCTGCGTTGCTACAGGCGGCTGCATCGCATCCACCATCCGATGAATGGCCTCCGCGATGTCATCAGCTCTGTTTCCATTCCTTCTCCTCCTGTTAGCAGCCATAGCCTAAATACGCCACATTCAACTGTTAAGAATCAATCACTTAGTTAAACAAAGCCACTCATATCTTTCCAATCATTCAACTCAATCATACAACAATCAAACGATAAGCTCACTCCCCAAAAGCCCCAAAATATTTAAAATATTTTCAAAACTTTTGCTCTGATACCAATTATAACATCCCAGTAGGATATTACTTAGAAATAAATAAAATAAACGAGACAGAAATAAATTCCTCATTTATTAGTAAACAATTTCCCTAAAATGCGAGAAATTTAAAACTTTAAACATCCATAATAAAATATTAAGAGTCAAAATATTCCAAAATCCACCTTTACAATTTAAAGATCCAAGAAAACAGTAAAATTCCATAATTCAAATTACATGAAAATTAAATAACAGGCTTTATAAAATTCTCATGCCACTGATTCCCACTCTCCGCCACTATGTAGATCCTGGCTCACCTGCAACATCATCTGCTCCCGTATAACAAGTTACCCGATCATCGCCACACACAAACAGATAGGGTGAGCTATGCACAAAGATATAAGTACATATGAAAAATAAACCCACCCAACATTTCATAATAATCCATCCATTTAGAATAAAAACTCCCTTTTTCCCCACTCATAACCATTATGAGTCCATGCATGCACTCTATATCTTGGGATTTCATGTGCTTCCACGACCCTCCTCGCTCGTGGTCCAACCTACGAGCCTATCTCGCTCGTAGTCCTACTTCACGGACTCTCTCGTCCGTCATTCGAACCCTTTGTTAGGACCCGGACACGCATACCCGCCTTTCCTACTATGAACTCCTTCGCTCATAGTATTCTCAAGTTGAGCATGAGACGAAATCCCTCGCTCATTCATCCCCACGAGAGTACCTCCGGTGAACTAAACCGTTCACGTTCCGCATGCGGTCTACCCATCACAATCTCCTTACTCGTGACTCAAGCCAAGCACATCCCAAAATCCTATGGACTAAGTCCTTCTAGCCCAAACATCACAAACACATTCATAAAATCATTTAACTTAGGAAATATAAATCAACCAACCCAAACAGTGCATGAAAAACATGAATCCTTCCTGTTCTCGCTTAAGCTAGGAGCCTTCGCCCAAGCGAGTGGACCAGTCTCGCTCAAGCCAGTCCTCTTCGCCTGAACGAGAGCGAAAAATGGCCTAACACGAGCCCTCGCTTAGGCGAGTCCTTTTCGCTTGAGTGAGACTCTCGTTCGCTTAAACCCAAAACTCCTCACCCGGACGAGAAGTCGCGCTTAACAAGCACAGGTCTCATCGCGACCTCGCTTAGGCGAGCCAATCTCGCCTGAGTGAGAGACAATGTCACTCAACCCTAACAGTGGTCGCCTGAGCGAAAAGCTCGGACCAAAACCATGATCAATACTTTGCAACTTTCGCTTAGGCGAGAGTAACCCGCTTGGGCGAAATTAGCAGAGTTTCGTCTCTGTTCACGCGTCCAAAACACCAAAACCAACATCAAAACGCATCTAAACCATACCAAGAATAAAAATAATGTCAAACAACACTCAAAACATGTTACATAACCATTTGAAGTATCAATCCTCGAGATTTAATCAGCAGTGCCCATTCAATTTCAAAACCATCCTCCTACTCATATAAAGTATAGAAGGCTTTGCACCCAACATCAAACCAACCACAATTTTCAATCATATCATACATACTACGAAATTCACGTCATGCAGAATTCATTTAAGAATAACAATGCTCCAAAATCATACACACATCAGTTAATTTATATGCGCAAAGGACAACTCGCTTAACTTGGAATCCTTGCACAAAGATTGTAGCCTTTGAGGGTTCTTCACCAATTTCCCAGTCAACCTAATTCTTTCTCTAAAGTCTTCTCCCAATAGCACTCAATTCTCTCCTTACACTCTCAGAATTCGTGCTCCTCTCAAAAGTCAATTAACAGTATTGCCAAAACCCTTCTTTTCCCCCAAAATGGCCTTTTACAGGTGTCTTAATTAGGGGTTTAAGGGCTAAAACGAAATTTACCTTTTTTTACCTACTTAATGGTCACTTAATTGCAGTTTTATACTATATTTCCAGCCCCTTGGTTGTTCCTTATTCTAGGTTTACCTTTGCCCTTTCACATTCACTCCAAGCTAAATTTAGCAAAAATAAAGTCTAGTTTATGTCCATCAAGTGAACCCATGACCATATCAATGCCAATTCATTTCACAACCACTCAACCAACTCATATTCAGTGATAATTATCAAAATACTATGATTATACTATCACTCATTAGGCACAAATATATCATCAAAATAATAATAAAACAAATAACACACAAATGACATACATAGGACTTGAACCCAAGTCCTCTAACACAAATAAAGTATTCTCAACCACTTGAGCTAGTACTTTTCCACGTCATACCAATTGTCGCAACCGAGATCGCGGCAGGACGGCGAGAATAATTTAAAAAGGTACAGAGGAGTCGCCACCATAATTTATTATGGAAAACTATAGAAAAACCTTAAAAGAATGGTCTTCGAAACCAAATTTTGAGTCGGGAGTCGGTTACGTGTGGGAAAGGTATTAGCACCCCACAACGCCGTCTTAAGACGGTTCCCTCTTTAATTAAGTGTGTAAAGTAGAATTTGATGCTTAAGATATTTGTTATTCCCCAAAAAATCAAACAAAAAAAACACATACAAAATATTAAAGATTAAAACAAAAATATTTTTTTACTTTTTAGGCCCGACAAGGATTGTACCTAGCTCCTACGTATTTCCATTTGGAAAATCAGGGATAACGTAGTTCTTTGTACAAATATTTGTTGTTTGATATTATTATTATTTTTTTAATTTTAGATTTTAATATATATATATATATATATATATATTTTTTATATAATAAGAACCCGAGATTCTGCATGATAAAAGATTTAGTTACCAATCAAATCCGAGATTTGACATGATATTAAAAAGAATTTTATATTTTTATATTTATATTTTTTTATGGTTATTAATTTCTTTTTAAGAACAAAAAAAGCCTACGAAGAAATGTTTTGATTACCAAGCAAGTCCGACACTTGACATGGTATGCAATACTTATATCAAAAAAATAATATAATTTTTTTTATTTTTTTGTTTAGAGAGAATTAAAGCCTACAAAAGAAACCTTTTTATTTATCAAGATTAAAATAGAGGGAAAGAAATAATATAATTTTTTTATTTTTTATTTATTTTTGTTTAGAGAGAATTAAAGCCTACGAAAGAAACCTTTTTATTATCCAGATTAAAATAGAGGGAAAGAGAAAGGTTGAGCACATCAACGACAAACCCAAAATTATCTAACATGAGAACCCCAAACACATTTAATCATACAACAGTTCAAAATGATTATACATTTGATATTATAAGAGAATCATACATAGCATTAGGAGCAAAGAGAATTTACCTTAAGGTGACCCCTTTTGCACGTGCTCTGGTAATAATAAAGGAGAAGGGTTTTTCCATTTTTTTTCTGTGTCTTGCATTGGAGAAATTTTGTGCTTATATAGGCCCCTTGGGTACCACTGAGATCCTAGTCTTTAATTATAATAAGATATATGGGAAAGGAATTGGTCTGATTAAATTGTTGCATAATATCCACGATATTGATTATAATTATTAACGAAATATTGCCTGTAATTACTAGAATCATATTTTCTGTCACATAAATATCGATCATGATCAAATCATAACATATTATTCATATAATTGATTCTAATTATTACCAATAATATTTTCTTCTAAATATTAAAATCGTACCATTCTCTAAAAGCATTATTATCGGGAATATTTGCTTCTAATTAAAATAATACCTTCCCAGATTGACAAAGCAAAAGGACATATAAGTGTAAATGCAAGATATTTATTCAAATTATTATAAAAAAATATTGCTCCTAATATTATACCCTTCTCTAAAAACAGAAATTATGAAACGTCCTTTTCTGACATGTCATGTGGAGAGTGTAAATAGCAAACAATGGGGTGAAAATTTGTAAAACATTTGGGCTCGTGAAAGGAGTGTGATAATTAAAAATAAATTAGATTCTCCTTCTCTTGGTTTTTTCTTTTTTTCTTTTTTTTTTCTTTTTTCCCATGGTAGAATTAAAGTTAAAAAAAACCTACCATCAATCAAAACATATTTTTTATTTTATTTTATTATTATTATATTATATATTATTTTTATTATTATTTTTTTTACCAAACAAATGCATTTATCCGGAGGAAATTGGGTGTTGACGGCTGCCCCTCTTTACTTAGATTTGACTAGATAATATGAAAGTGAAATTTTCATATTATCATAGTAAAAGATAAGTAAAGATAAAAACACCAATTTTGTTCGGGTTTCAAAAATGAAAAAAGAGAACTCGACCATGGCCAAAAGAAAACCTGCACTCGACCATTGCCTTGTAGAGGGCTGAGATACTAACAGAAAACTTGAACTCAACCATTGCCTCATAGAGGGCCGAGATACCAAAAGAATAATTGAACTCGACCATTGCCTCGTAGATGGCCGATATATCAAAATAAAACCTGGGCTTGACCATTGTCTCGTAGAGGGCCGAGATATCAAAAGAAAACTTGGGCTTGACCATTGCCTCGCAGAGGGCCGAGATACTAAAAGAAAATTCAGGCTCCACCATTGCTTCGCAGTGGGCCGAGATACCAAAAGAAAACCTGGGCTCGACCATTGCCTCGCAGAGGGCTGAGATACCAAAAGAAAACCTGGGCTCGACAATTGCCTCGTAGAGGGACGAGATACCAAAAGAAAACTTGGGCTCGATAATTGCCTTGCAGAGGGTCGATATTGAAATGAAAGTTTGTAACCATTATGTGAAGAGGGTTCTAATATGTGAAAGTCGAATTGAATTTTGTGAATGCATGAATGAATGAGAATCATATTTGTTCTTGACAAATCACGTGATAAGTGTATACTTGAATCTCTAGATGGACAAATAATATGAAACCCAAAAAGTTGCCCCAGGTTATATACATGAAGCAAAATAGATGACTCAAATGAATTGGTTTGGGAAATAAAAATGTGTATAAACAACGATGGCAATGTGTGAAAACTTTGACTAGGATAGAAACAATATGTAGAAACATTGGCAATGTGTGGAAACCTCGGCTGACTTAGAAACAAGGTGTAGAAACCTTGGCAAGGTGTAGAAACCTTGACTAACGTAGCTACAAGGTGTGGGAACCTTGGCAAGGTGTAGAAACCTTGACAGCAACAAGGTGTGGGAACCTTGGCAAGGTGTGGAAACATTGACTTATATAGAAACAAGGTGTAGGAACCTTGGCAAGGTGTGGAAACCTAGACTCACATAGAAACAAGGTATGGGAACCTTGGCAAGGTGTGGGAACCTTGGCAAGGTGGGGAAACCTTGACTCATATAGAAACAAGGTGTAGGAACCTTGGCAAAGTGTGGAAACCTTGACTGGCACAAGAGAACCATGATGATTAAAATTAGGTATATTACTATTTTTTCCATTTTTTTTTTGAAAAAGGAAGATTCGACGACCACTTATATAAATGAAGATAATTTCAATTCGCAAAAACATAAATGATACTCTTTGAAGTATTCAGAATTCATGACACAAGATAATGATGATAAATGTTATGAGATTTCTAATGCGGATTTTTTTTTTTGTGATATGTTGATGCATGTTTATGATTCGTGCTCTAATAATCCAAGTTATGTTCAATTAAGTATAGAGACGTAGAATAAACTTGTTTTTCTTTTTTTCATTTTTCTACAACAACACAAAGTTTAGTCAGGGTGTAGGAACCCGCATATGCATGAAAGCATGAATGCACGATGCATGTTATTTCTTTTCTTTCATTTTCCTTTTCTTTCTCTCTTATTTTGACAAAGTCAATTTGTTTTCTTTGAAATCATCAAATCCATGTGTTTTAGCTTTCTTCTTTTCTTTTTTCAAAAAAAGGGAAATGCCACAAATTCTAAAGTATAATAATGCTTAAATGCTTGACCTTTTTCCTTGGTAACACTAGTGCATACTGCTTGATTTCTTAGGTTGGTGAAAAGTATCAAAATTTGGAAAATTTTAGAGTACGAACAACCATGCAAGTATGTTGCTTCTCACAACCTCTCCTTTCTAGAGGTAAATTTTATGAATGTTAGAGTGAGACACTCGTGAGACACTCAACATTGTCCCAATTTGGTATATGGGGATATGAATCTATGCAAATTAAGCATGAGGAATTCATTTGAGAAAAGAGAGAGAAAAAAAAAGTTGCCCCAGTGTTGGTCTAAGGAGGAGAATTTGAATAGAGTATGACTTTTGTCCAGAAGATGTAATGAGTATGGAAAGGATTGCCCCAGTGATTTGTTTTTCTTTTACTTGCTTTTGGTTGGTTAAAAATGGTGCTCCCCTTCACCCAAGGTATTTTTTCTTCATTTTTTTCATTTTTTCTTCCAACTTTCCTTTTTATCTTTTTTTACTGTATTGTTAGTCACGTTATCTCATCACCAGATTAACCTTTATGAAAACCAAAACAATCATTTTTCAATCAGAGTGAACTTTATTAGGCTTGTAATGTGGTCAGGGGTTAAACGGGTTTAGAAAGAAAGGGTACAAAGACCCAAATAAAATATTTGTTGGTTTTCATTTTTGACACAAGGATTATCAGCATGATGTTATCTTTGATCATTTTTCTCATTTTTCAACTTTTTTTTTTGTATATTTTCCTTCATATTGCCACCGCTTTATAACTCTTTTTTCATATTTCATTCTTTTCATAATTTTGACACTTTTTCACCTTTTGATTGATCTTTCTTTGCATTTGATCATTGTATCTTTAGGTGATCTCATCATGCTCTTAACCCTTGTAAAAGGATAATTTGAAAGAAAGTATTGCTTTTGGCCCAAAGAAGGTACGATGAATATCTTATTTTGTTGGAGAAGAAATATGGCCACTCATCATTTTGAATCTTGATTGCTTTATTTTTACAAAGATTAATCCTACAATGAGATCGATGACATCAAAACGAATCACCCTTTCTATTATTTCATCCATTTTTTCCTAAACCACCCTTTCGGGTTTTCAGTTTAGCGGACCTTTCATTTCTTCTTTTATTTTATTTTTTATTTACCTTGATGGATTCGGGGATAACCATCCAGCACAAGCGAGAAAAACTCAACAAATCTGCCCCAGTGGAAAACTCATGTTTATGCTAAGACAATGTCATTAAGACATATTCCTTTTATTTTAGGAATGACGGAAGACAAGGTTATCAAGCAATGCATACACAATTTGTTTCAAAAGAAAATGTCCGCCAATTATTTTTTATTTAAACATTATACCACGAGAAAAAATGTGACATCTTTTATTATTTCTTTCTTTTCTATTCATTTATTATTATTATTTTCTTTTTGAAAAAAACATGAATTTGATGATTTGCAATAAAAACAAATGACTCAAAATTTAGCGTTTTGTGTTCATTTATTTTTCTCTCTTTTTTACACGACACCCTTTTAAGACTTGCTTCATGTAAAAGATCAAAGACCTTGAGTGCTTGAAATTCATAAATGAAAACCATGAAAAAAATAATTCATCATTCTGAAAATTATATCAATCTTCAAGTATTTTCTTTGATTCTGGATGATTCTTCTGCAAAGGTCAATTGTCCCAAGTCAATTAAAAATTGCACCTTATGTATAAGACCTAGACATCTCTCAATGGAATGTTTGATAGCCCCTGCATGGTAATCACATTTCGCCTCTGGATCATAACTCTTTGGATATGGGGGTCGTACTAGTTTCATGGGACTAATAGCCACTAATTTTTTCTTGACCAGCCAGGGTAATAACTCAGTATACGATACATGAATGGGAATAAAAGGCTTTTGATTATTGGCTTGATTAGGGTTTTGACTCAGATTACGATTAGCATTAAGGTTGCATGGGGATTGTGTAACAAAGTAAGCTTTTCTTTCCTTCTTTTCCCTAGATTGAGACTCAAATTCATTAATATTGGCTATCATAGATGAGCATATTCTTCCACTCCTTATCCCAGCCTCAACTCTTTCTTCGATTATGACAATATTAGAAAATTTATATGAAACAATTCCTACCATATGTTCATAGAATGGATGTTGTAAGGTGCTTAAAAACATGGTTACCATTTCCTTATCACTAAGAGGAGGCTCCACTTGGGCTGCAAGTTCTCTCCATCGTTGAGCATACTCTTTGAAAGTCTCAACCTCTTTCTTTTCCATGCCTTGTAATTGCAATCTGTCAGGAGCCATGTCGAGATTATACTGATATTGCTTTATGAACGCATCCACCATATCCTTCCAAGAGTGAACACGAGTAGGCTCAAGGTGCATGTACCAGTTACAAGCCATTCTAGCCAAACTATCTTGAAAGAAGTGGATTAACATTTTATTATCATGAGCATGAGCCACCATCTTCCTACAATACATGGTTAAATGATTTTTGGGACAGGTAGCCCCCCTATACTTCTCAAACTCTGGCCCTTGGAATTTTGCTGGTATTACAACATCTGGTACCAGGCATAATCCTACAGCATCGCCTAAGCCATAATTCCCCACTCCTTCAATAGCCTTTAGTCTTTCTTCCAAGATATCTAGCTTATCCTTTGCTTTAACATCTTCCACTATTGCTTCTGAGTCCACGATATGAGTTCCATCTCCAGGTTTTACTCGATTTATCTTTGATGGAATAGTTCCCCGGGACCCCACCACCTTTCCATGATCTTCATTAATATTTGTGTGCGGCGCAACATTGTTCATGTGCCCAATACTAGGTATTACTTGAACTCCCTCTGAATATTCTATCGTTGGGGGAACATAGCCTGAGGGAAGGCCATATTGTGGAAAGACTTAGCCCTCGTGTTTCCCTATGTATTGACATTTTGGGCTTACACTTCATCTTTGTGAGGAACCCGTAGATAAGAAGAAACCCCTCCTTCAGTGAAGGAATTTGAGCTTTCCAATTTGCTTTTTATTAAGTTGAGAGCTTCCATCATTCCAACCATTTGCTCTTTCATAGAATACACACCAGTCTTTAGAGTCTCATGAGATTGTTCTAGATTCTCCATTTTCTTTACTGTTGTGTGAGTCTTGTAAGGGTGTCGTGAAATAAGTGTGTTTTTTTTTATCAAGACATTATTTTTTTTAACCACCAACTGTCAAATGCAAATAATATGAGTTTGCAAATGATGACAACACATACGTAGATGTTATATGCTGGCAAGATGATATGTGAATGCAAAGTAGGATTCTTTTGAAAACTAACTAAGTATATGCAAATATGGACAAAATGTGAATGCATCCTATGCATTTGACTTATGAACATGATTCCACCAATGAAAGACACAATACGAATGTAATGCATATTTGTGCCCCAAAGGGCACTTGTTTACCTGACATGTTGATTAAAATGCGATGTATTTATGCATAATATGCAACTAACTTATATCATAAGATGTGTATTTATGCTTTAAGAGGCCTTTATTTATACGTTGATGCAAATATGACACAATTGAAAATTAACTACTTAATTTTATAAAAAAAGAGAATATTAAAAAAATAAAGAAATAATGCATGCTCCCTTTGTGTCCTAGAATGTGTAAAGAAAATCTATTTTCTGGTCTATAGGCTTTTATATGATGCTTCCAAGGATAGCTCTAAATTATCTCACAGGCCTCTAGAGCTGAAGTCAACCTTAAGGCATAATCCACAGCGACCTAACAGATGTGGCATGTCAAGATGAAGCAAACTCTAGATGAAGTCTTCCCAATAGTCAAGTAGATTCGAGATCTAGCATAACAATCGTTGGACCTCCACTCCTTACGGCTAACTCAGGTCCGGGTATAGGACCCCAATATTAAAATAAATGCACTAGCCTAGCATGTGTAGTGTGTGGATGGAGCAACCTAAGACTACCCAAACCCACACATGCAAAATAACCAGAAAATTCCCAGACAGATATAGCAATTGTCTTCTACCCTAGGATTCAATAATTTCAACAATATAATCATATGAGGATATTAAAGAGTAAACATGACATCAAGACAAACAAAGATAATAAATATACATGAAATATAACAAAAGACAAGGGGAAAACGAATATATAAAAACAACATATATTTTGCACACTCAACTAATAGGATTGACTCTCAAACATGTCCCTAGTGAAGTCGCCATCTACCGCAACCGAGATCGCAACAAGATGGCGAGAATAATTTTAAAAGTTACAGAGGAGTCGCCACCATAGTTTATTATGGAAAACTATAGAAAAACCTTAAAATAATGGTCTTCGAAACCAAATTTGGATTCGGGAGTCGGTTACGTGTGGGGAAGGTATTAGCGCCCTACAACGCCCGTCTTAAGACGGTTCCCTCTTTAATTAAGTGTGCAAAGTAGAATTTGATGCTTAAGATATTTGTTATTCCCCAAAAACTCAAACAAAATAAAAAAAACACATACAAAATATTAAAGATTAAAACAAAATTATTTTTTATTTTTTGGGCCCGACAAGGATTGTACCTCGCTCCTACGTATTTCCATTTGGAAAATCAGTCATAACGTAGTTCTTTGTACAAATATTTGTTGTTTGATATTATTATTATTATTTTTTTTAATTTTATATTTTTCTATATATATATATATATGTATATATATATATATATATATATATATATATTTTATTTATATCAAGAGAACCCGAGATTCTACATGATAAAAGATTTAGTTACCAAGCAAATCCGAGATTTGACATGATATTAAAAATAATTTAATAATTTAATATTTTTATATTTTATTGTTATTAATTTCATTTTAAGAACAAAAAAAACCTACAAAGAAATGTTTTGATTACCAAGCAAGTCTGAGACGTGACATGGTATGCAATACTTATATCAAAGAAATAATATAATTTTTTTATTTTTTATTTTTTTGTTTAGAGAGAATTAAAGCCTACGAAAGAAACCTTTTTATTATCCAGATTAAAATAGAGGGAAAGAGAAAGGTTGAGCACATCAACGACAAACCCAAAATTATCTAACATGAGAACCCCAAACACATTTAATCATACAACAGTTCAAAATGATTATACATTTGATATTATAAGAGAATCATACATAGCATTAGGAGCAAAGAGAATTTACCTTAAGGTGACCCCTTTTGCACGTGCTCTGGTAATAATAAAGGAGAAGGGTTTTTCCATTTTTTTTCTGTGTCTTGCATTGGAGAAATTTTGTGCTTATATAGGCCCCTTGGGTACCACTGAGATCCTAGTCTTTAATTATAATAAGATATATGGGAAAGGAATTGGTCTGATTAAATTGTTGCATAATATCCACGATATTGATTATAATTATTAACGAAATATTGCCTGTAATTACTAGAATCATATTTTCTGTCACATAAAGATCGATCGTGATCAAATCATAACCTATTATTCATATAATTGATTCTAATTATTACCAAGAATATTTTCTTCTAAATATTAAAATCGTACCATTCTCTAAAAGCATTATTATCGGGAATATTTGCTTCTAATTAAAATAATACCTTCCCAGATTGACAACGCAAAAAGACACATAAGTGTAAATGGAAGATATTTATTCAAATTATTATAAAAAAATATTGCTCATAATATTATACCCTTCTCTACAAATAGAAATTATGAAACGTCCTTTTCTGACATGCCATGTGGAGAGTGTAAATAGCAAACAATGGGGTAAAAATATGTAAAACATTTGGACTCACGAAAGGAGTGTGATAATTAAAAATAAATTAGATTCTCCTTCTCTTGGTTTTTTCTTTTTTCTATTTTTTTTCTTTTTTCCCATGGTAGAATTAAAGTTAAAAAAAACCTACCATCAATCAAAACATATTTTTTATTTTATTTTTTTATTATTATTATTATATTATATATTATTTTTTTATTATAATTATTTTACCAAACAAATGCATTTACGCGGACGAAATTGAGTGTTGACACCAATTAACATTTAATGTCATTAAAGTTCCCCCCTCCCGCATTTATTAATTAATTAATTATTTAATTAATTAATTTTCACGGGTCTTACATTATGTACTGGGTTTTATTTGGATTTGAAAGACACTTTTTGTTGTGCCATCATTTAGACGCAATCTGGTTTTAGTTTCCTATTTGGACAAATTAGGTTATTTGTTGCAAATAATTGCAGGAATGGGATGTTACAATACGAAGAATGTGGACGACTAGATTTGTAAGTGGTGGGTTGAATTTTGTTGCTTTTTGGTGACTTTTGGTTGTTATAATTTAAGTTACAATCAATCATTAAGTAGCATGATCATTATTTGTTTAAGTGGATCATTACTAGCTTAAGTGGATCATTATTATGGTAAGAGTTACGTACCAAACAAGCAACAAAGGTAAAGCTGTCAAATTTCAAATTAACACCAAATAGTAGATTTTATGTAGAAAAAAATTTTCCTTTCATTCTACAGAATTTTCAGCAAAATTGTTCTACATAATTTCAAAGGATTGATGATTCTCTATTCTCCTCTGTGAGATCACTTTTGACTAGCACAAAACACATACTTTCATACAGAAAATGGAATATGTATCTCTTAAATTTACATCTTGTTTGAGATCTATGTGAAAGCAAATAAAAAAATGAAAATTAAGACTTTACAAAATGCAAAACTCATGCTATACAGATATGGTCTTTACAAGGTATTCACATATTCACAAAAAGAATGGTTAGAACTACCAAATACTTAAACTAAATCCCCGGCAGCAACGCCAAAAACTTGATGACTATTTCACAACAACCATTTCCCAGCAAGTGCACTGGTGCATAGTAGTATTAATAAGTGTCGTATCCACAAGGATTTAGCAAGTATATTGGTAGTTTGATTTTTGGGTTTTTGGTTTTGATAAAGAGTGCAAGTAAATATAAATAGTAGTAATTAGATAGAGTGAGTGGAGTAGGGGCTATGAATTGATTTCATGTCATATTCGTCCACTACTCCAATACCATCTTGTTTATTTACTATGCAAATCATTCAATGTCTTGGGAGTACTCTTTCTATGTAGATCTGGGTTCATCCCTGAATCACTAGAACCTAATGACTTCAAACCTAGTGTGATTCCTCAACTCTTGGTAGAATGAATCTTTGCTTTAATGTGCAAGACTCGTTGAATGAGCACCAATACATGTATGATGATTTGATAGGACTATAGTTTGAGACCAATTTCCTAACTCAATCCAAACTAGTTAAATAGATGATTGATCAAGTCATCATTAAGCATAATCAAACCACAAACAATTGAATGAAAGTAAAGATAAATACCTAAGAAGTATAAGTATATAGAATCAAAATTGATTAAATCAAACTTGGGCACGAGGAAGTTCAACTACTCATAGAATCAAGGTGTTTAAGCCACTTAAGAATCTAGAAATGGTAATGGCCTCTTCCTCAATTATCCCTGCCCTCATCATAAGTAACTCCATTTTTTGTTTATACTCTTCTACAAACAAATTTCTTTGTTGGAGTCTTTGGAGCTTGTTCATGAGCTCCCTGATGTAGTACGAGGGAATGTGCCTCCTCCTAAGGGCTAACTTGAGATCATTCCAATAATCAATTGAAGGCACATTACTTCTTAGCCTCTTTTGGACTATAGAAGTCCACCAATACATAGCATACCCTTGAAAGCTTAGGGTAGCTAGAGGCACTTTCCTTTCTTCACTTACTTGGTGGCAAGCAAAGAGTTGCTCCACCTTCATCTCCCAATCCAAATAAGCATCAACATCATCCTTGCCTTGAAAGTAAGGCAAGTCCACTTTAACTTCTTTAGGAGTAGGGTCTTTTCTTTGTCTCCTAATGTGGGAAGGTTGTTGGTAATATTCTCCTAATCTTAACCTTTCCTCTTCCTCATATATTGAAGCTCCACTTCTAGACCCTTTGTTAGAATTACTTATACATTTTAGCTTATTTTGAACTTTCTCATCTCTTTTCTTTAAAGCTTTGATTTGTTCCTCCAAAAGAGCAATTTGACCATCTCTTTCTAATTGATCTTTCACTTTGTAAATTGCCTCTTGTTGTCTCCATAGTTTAAGTGATTTGAGTTGTTGGGAAACATGTTTTAAACTATGAATTGAATCCTCATAATCACTTGCACTATGTAGGGAGGGTTGACTAGCCATGATTACTCTTTTTTTGGAATTTTTTATTTTTAAAAACTAAACTCTAGCTAAGAGATTCTAAAGAAGAAGTAGATAGCAAACTTCTTGAATTGTCTTCCAGGAAAGAGAGGTGAATCACTTGGATTGCTTACATACTAAGTCTTTCCTTGCCAAAGGAATTCAAAGAATGTTGCACAAAACTTCTAAAAAAGAATTAGACACACACTAAACAATTAAGCAAAAACAATAAATGGAATCTAAATTATGCAGCCTAATTTGGCGAGGCTTGATGTTGCAAGACACACTCATCGTTTACAAGCGCTTTTACTATTTTAAAGGTTCTGATTAAGAGATGAGAGAACACCTAAGGCTCCCCCAAAACACTTAATTAGTCCAAAGAGATACAAGAAATAAAACTTGAACAAATAAAACTCAAATGAATACAATCATAATTTTGCGCAAACTTTAAAAGTCTTCAAGTGTTTCACTCCACTCTTTTCTTTCTTCTTTTGGCTCACTCAAGTGTTTGCTTTGGATTTTCCTTTTGTGAACTTCACTTGTAGTTTGGAGTTCCATTTTGGTTTCCACCTCCTAAGATGCTACCTTGAGTATTTGGTTACCTCCAAAGAAAACTTCCACCAAGAATGTAACACCAAACCAAAGAAGCCAATAAGGAAAAACAAGAAAAGCTTAAATGAAAGAATAGCTAAACTCAAGTGAAATATAAATGAAACATACTCAAAGATTTAACAAAGAAAGACAAACTCGAAATAAGGTAAGAAACAAGATAAGCACTCAAATTAATGGCACTACAATGGATGAAAAATAATCAAAATAAACTAGAAAAGTTGCACTAGATTTAATTTTTCACTCATTGCTAGTCCATAAATGTGATTTTTAGCCTCTGCTTCAACTATTTATCACTTTTTTTTCTTTTTCGTCCATGTCTTAGCTAAAAGAGGCAAAAATCAGATTTGGATTTGCATCGGCCAATTTTTTGTGATAAATCAAATACAGAGAGTGTGCAATCAGACGAGAAAACTGAAACAACAATAACATGCACAAAATAATGCTCTCAAAGTTAAGTGATGGCAGTGATACTAGTGTACTTCCTTTGCCACTTTCTTTTGATCTTTTCTTTTGATTCTTTTTGGCACTTGCTTGTATTCTTTTTATGCTCTTTTTCCTTATAGCTCTTACAACAGCTAGTTTCCACCACAAACCAGAATCACCACCACACTATGCTTGATCATTTGCCTTTTAATGGAAACAAAAAACACAAAGGAGAAGGAAACTTAAAGGAATCAAAAGAAGATCATGAAACACAAACAACAGCAAAAAAAGAAGAAGAATGTAAACGCACAAAATGAAAGGCTAAACAAAGGAAATTAAGACATAATTGAACTACACATTACTCTAGACAAAACATATGGATGAGAAAATTAAAATGACTCAAAAAAGATGAAATAGAAGATGAACAAGACTCAAACGTAAATGTAAAAGGCACACAAATTCACCATGGTTGAGCTCTTAGGCACAATGGTCGAATGGTTCCAAAGGAACAATGGTAAGAACCATATAACTAATGAGGTGAAAAGAAGAAAAGCAACAAGACAAGCAAAGAAAGTAATGGACCACACGGAAATTGAAAGAAAAACAAGGAAGATGAACTTATCTCTTGACATCAAGCTTGATCAACCAAGGCTCTAGATACAACATGATGAGTCCATCTTCAAGAGAAAGGAAGCCAAGAGGGAGCCATGCGGAGTTGATGAGACTTCCATGGAGAAAGATGAAGTTGCGGAAGCTAGAAGATGAGTGAACAAGTGGTGCAGAAATGGTGTTCGGAGAAGCTCTCAAGTGAGGTTAGGACAACACTCAAGGAAGGAGGTTAGAGGAAACCAACAAGGAGAACTCTAGCCTAAGTTGATTCACAAAAAGAGAGGAGTCTGGAGTCATCTCAACATAGTCTCTACTATATTCATGAATGAATTTACAAGGGTCCTAAGCTCTCTATTTATAGGAGAAAATGAGAGCAAAATGGTCTAGAAAAATGGAGGGAAAAAGGATCTAGAATGAGGTATTTGGAGCCAAAAAGAGAGCATGAGGGACACTAGCAGACCTTAGTGTGGACAGAGGGGGGCCATGCCCCCTATTTTCTTTTTATATTTATATAATTTTATATACATTTTTTAAAAATTTAATATTTTAATATATATTAAATATTTATATTTTAATAATTTTTTATATATTTATATTTATAGATGAGGAGTAATTGACATAATCTTATTATAACTTTTGGTGAAAAATTCTTGTTCTGCTTTAAGAAATTTAACGAAAAAGATCAAATTGCATCAATTTTTAAAAAATAAAAACCAAATTGAGACTAAAAAACATTAGACGACCAACTTGATATTTTTAGACGAAAAAATTGACCAAAAGAGTAATTCAACCAAATTTTGGGCACCCCTAACATATTGACTGAAGATCCGCCACTGATGAGGGAGGTGTAACTTGCCACTTAAGCAAGTCACATGGAACATGCATGGAGCCACTTAGGAGAAGCTTGGTGACCAAGCTTTGCGCAAGAAGGATCTAGATTCTTGAGAAATGCGCTCTCCTTTTTGGTGGCCCAAATCCAAGCCCAACTCTCCTTTGGTCCAATTCATCTTCAAGGCCCCAAAACCCTCCAAGGCCCAATACATGGCCCAAAAAAAACCCTATTCTACTAGGCCTAAAATACAAGGCCCACAATTAAACCCTATTCTAATATTTACAAACAAAGAGTCCTAGACTAGGTCCTCACATCTTCCTTGGCCCATGTGAAGTTTATCTTGGGCCTTGCATGTGCATTTGAGGCCCATTCCTCTTGTATTTTTCCAGTCAATGCTTTTGTTGTAGGTCCCTTGGCTAGATGCATCTCATCAAGTAGGGAGAGGGAAGTGACGTCGTGCCAACGACCGGTCTCGAAGTAGGTGGTAAAGGATGCCATTAGTGCATCAAAGCAATCTATGGAGAAATGGGGCAAGTTGGCGAACCAATCTAGAGTTGGTCCTCGTAAGGTTGATGAGAAAGCCTTACATAAAAATGCATCGTTGGTAGAGTATAAGCTGATATGATTTGTGTACATAAACATGTACTCGCCAGGATCAACTATGTCGTTATAGCATACTGTCGGCAACTTCCATTGGTTGGAAGGGGAGTTTCTCTAATTCCGTCAACGAAAGGGTGACGACACCTGTTATGGGTGGCAGTGGAGTTGTTGATTACTCCCTGGGTATGTTGGGTCGGGTTGTATTCACTTTCTTCCTCAGTTTCATGGATTGTGGCATTTGGGCCTACATGCCCGGACTCGTCCACTCTTTTACCTTTGGTGATCTTGACTCTTTTTTTTTTTCAACCTAGCGTTCTCCTCTCGTATGGCCTCTATTTCCTCATCATTTCTCTTTTTGTAATCAACAAACTTCTGTTGCATCTTGACTTGGGGCTCTAGTATAGCGACCAGGTCAGCGGAGGGCCGACTCCCCTAGCTTCCACAACCTTGCTTCTCGTGGACACCATCTTCAAAATCTCTCAAGTCTTCTAATGTTCAACATTCTCTCTTCATAGGATATTAATCGACCCCACGGCGGGCGCCAATTGTTCTTACATGGACAATATATATCCTACAAAGTCTTCTAAGTGATCCTTTTGTCTCCAAGGTCTTCGCTTCAAGGGTATCTCGTCCTCAACTCTCGAGTGCAAGAAGAAGAGGGTGCTTGCAAAAGAAACTTTGATGCTAAAGTCAATATGAGATATTGGGCTCTGATGTCAAAATAGTAACGTAAGCATATGTTTCAAAATGTGCCTTTTATAGTAGGATTCATAGGCCTTACATGTTTGGGCTTTGATCTAGCAGTCTTAATTACCTACTAATAGTAATTGGTTATGTAATTTGGGTCATTTTCCTTTGAGATGATTAGACTGACTTGATTTAGCTAACTAGTCCGAGTATAGTCGTTCTACTGAGCTGACATGTACCCGACTAGGTCGTGTGTTGGATGATTCTTCTAGATGGGTGGTCTTTAGTAGCCTTCCTAGGAACTATTTTCCCATGGAGGACAAGGACGATTAGTCTTTTGTCTAGGACGAGGATGAGTGTCTCATCAACTTTCTAGGATCACTTTTTGTGGTTGTCTGTCATAGGAGACAAGGACATGTAGTCTCTTGTTTAGGACAAGGACATGTAGTCCTTTATATGAAATGAGTAGTCTATTATCTCGAACCGTGTATTAGAATCGTGTAACCTAAGAGATGAGAACATGTAGTCTAAGAACTAAAATAAAGCTTTTTTTTTTGCAATTGAAAAAAATAAAAATAATTAATTTTAATTTTGAAGGATACAAACAATTTATGTCAAATTTAAGAAAGTAAAGCAAATGTAACCTTTATAAAAATTCATTTCACACGAGTTTTTGTATTATGGAAAATATGACAGTGGGAATGTTCATCTTTATTTCCAGGAACATTACATCTCCTTAATTATACGACAAATTTATTCATCGTCTAAAGTAGTTATTCCGATTGAACTATTATTTTCTAATCTCTATTATAACTTTTATTATTTTATTTTTATTTTAAATAATTTAAAATTAAAAATATATTGAAAAACTTATCATAAATTATTCAAAACATATTTAAGAATAATTTTCCAATCATAGCATTGAATTAAAGAAAGGTTAAAATACCTTTTTGATCTCAATTTTTGTTAAGATTTGTCAAATCAGTTCTAATTTTGTTTTTGTGGTCAAATAAGTCTCAATTTTCGTTAATTTTATTCAATTGGGTATTTTTTGCTAACACTGTTTAAATCATTAACAACCATGAACAATGACAGTCATGTGTCACTTTGTGTTTTTTTTTTAATCTTTTTAAATTTGTTTTTAATTTTTTAAAATCTTTTAAATTTTTTTAAAGTTTTCTAAATGTTCACGTGTCAACCCAACCGCGTGTCACGTGTTATAGTCAATGTTTTATATTCAATTTGGTCTCTATATTTGTTATTTTTGTTCAATCGAGTCCCAATTTTATTTAAAATTGAGCAATTTTGTCTATCTTCACCAAATTTACTTTTTATATTAAAATTCACATTTTTATTTAATATATTAAAATTTACATCATTATAACTCATATAAAAACTAAATTTGACTAGAAATAAAATTGTTCAATTTTAAATAAAATTAGGACTTAATTGATAAAAAATAAAAAAAATTAAAAAAAATCAAAAAATTTGTGAAATAATAAGGTCACTATTTATAACAGTTAATAATTTAAATTATATTTTAAAAAAATCAAATTAAATAAAATTAATAAAAATTAAAATTTATTTAAAAAAACAAAATTAAGATTAATTTAACAAAATTTCACGAAAATCAGAACACAAATATATTTTAACCTTAAAATATAAAATCATTAAAGAGTGAGTTCCCAATTTGTTAGGACGCAACAAGATATCACAAGTTCACTGTCACGACCAGAATAGTTGGTCACGGGTTTACTGCGGAGAACCGGCTTAATCGGTCATCCATTGCGTTAAAAAACACGGCTTTCCCTTTCAGCCTCTTGTCGAGTTAGGTTTCTTCTGTTTTCCTCCTTCAGATCATTGCTTTGTTGAATCAATCTCATCAATATTATTCGATCTGCCTTTTGGGTTCCTCAGGACAGTAAGCTCCTCTATTTCAAACTTCATTTCTTCTTTTAACTTTTGCATAGTCTGTTAGTTCCAAGCCTTGATTAAGGGGAAGCTAGTTTCAGCTGTTTAGGGTGTGATTCTTATATCTGTGTTCGCACGGGAACGACCAAATCTCGCAGTTATTTGATTGAGTAAGCAAATTTACTGATTTTCATATTAAGGAATTAATTGAGTAAGCAATTAGCTTCAGAGTTCATATGTTGGTGTTTGTAAGATGTCGAGCTAGATGAGAAGCATTTTATCTTAGTCTTGATTGCTAGCTTTATGAATTTATTTTATTATTGATAATTTACATTTGCAGTCGGATCTTCATCTATTGAATGGTAGCAAACGCTGATAGTTGACTAAATCCCCAAATTAATTCAACTAACGGAGGGTTTTTGTAAGCCCTAATTTTGGGTTTACTGAACAATGATTTCCCTAAACTGTGTTGTGTTTTATAAATGTCCATGTAATACCTTGCGCTAGTGATTGCATCAACAGTGTAGATCTTTTAAATGATATGATCTTCTTCTGTAGCATCGACCAGGGGTCCTCTCCAAAAATGCTCCCTCTGCGTTCGCAATCACAGGTTGGGGGACTACAAACATCACTGTCTCTTGTTTCTTCTGATCCTGTTCTGTCTCCTGATGAACCAAGATCAAACTCTGACAATCTCCGTCAATCTCCGGCTGAAAGTGCAAGTTCTCAAGAAACATGGCCTACAGCGGATGCAGCTACAACAAAGAAGACTGAGAATGGAAAAGCAGAGATTAATTGCCTTGAGCAGAATGTGATTCACCGTTTTTCTAGTGCAGACAAAGTTACTCTTCAGGACATTGCCAGAGAAAGTATCGGTACAATATGTGAAAAAATGCATCGTCTACCTGAGGAATATCTAGAAGAGTTGAAGAATGGGCTTCGAGTTATCCTTGATGGAGGGAATGGTTCGCAGCATAGAGAAGAATTTTTCATTTTACAGAAGTTTGTTCAGGGCAGAACTGATTTGACAGCCAAGACACTGGTCAGAGCACATCGGGTGCAACTTGAAATTCTTGTTGCAATAAATACTGGAATTCAGGGATTTTTGCATCCAAGCATCAGTCTTTCACAGAATTCCCTAATTGAGATCTTTGGCTATAAGAGATGCAGAAACATAGCGTGCCAAAACCAGCTTCCAGCTGATGATTGTACCTGTGAAATATGCAATGGCACTAATGGTTTCTGCAATCTTTGCATGTGTGTGATCTGCAACAAGTTTGACTTTGAGGTGAATACCTGCCGCTGGATTGGATGTGATTTGTGTTCTCATTGGACTCACACAGATTGTGCCATTCGTCAGCAACTTATTTTCATGGGCCCTTCTTCAAAGAGCGGGGCAGGACCCAGTGAAATGGTTTTCCGGTGTCAAGCTTGCAATAGGACTTCAGAACTTTTGGGTTGGGTAAAAGATGTCTTCCAGCACTGTGCGCCGTCATGGGATGGAGAGGCATTAATGAGGGAACTTGATTATGTTAGCAGGATCTTTCACGGGAGTAAAGACCCTCGTGGGAGAAAGTTGTTTTGGAAGTGTGATGATCTGAAGGAAAAATTGAAAACTAAAAAAATAGATTCAAAGGCTGCTTGCAGGGCAATTTTGATGTTTTTCCAAGGTACTGGAAATCTTGTTTTTATGTCCTTTTATATAAAAGATAAGGAACTATCATGCTTTTACAATTTTGTCTTCTTTATATCTATTGAATTCTATGTCTACATTTTTACAAGGTTGGTTAAAAAATAAATTGCACAAAGACTATAGTAGAACTGCTATGTTTCACAACACTGGATATTCTTCTGTATTGAACACGGGTTATTTTCTTATCAATGTGATAGGAAGAATGACCAAGAATACAACGTATGTTTACACGAGATACCACTCTAGAATTCTGAGAGACCTTCTCTCAGCACTTCCCAACACTTTACAAAACAACCGAACGACTAAAAACACCTAAGCCTCTAACACTTATACAAGTCTGTAACAATTATAATTTCTAACTTTTTCAATTGTCTGTTTTCTTCCTTCTTTTGTAAACAATACCATATCTATCATTATCCCCTCCATAAAGTTTCACCTTGTCCTCAATGTGAAATTTAGGAAATTCCTTAGAAATGCATTCCACCAATTCCCAGCTATTCTCGGTAAGTGGAAGTTCTGCCACTGAATTAGAACTTCTAAATCTCTATTGTTGGTAGTCCTAATATCCAGTAGTTCTTCTGGATAGACTGCTAAAACATATTTTTCAGTTAATGTTGGAGGCAAGGGCTGAGGCACATTAGGGGGTTGAATGGCCTTCTTCAACAAAGTAACATAGAAAACTAGGTGGATTTTGCTTTGAGGAGGTAACTCCAATCTGTAGGCAACCTGCCCAATACGATTGTTAGAATTATTACCTATTGTATCATTAACCCTATGTGTAGGGTGTTGAGTGTGGGAAACTATTTACTGCTGTATCTACTGTTGCATGTAATCATGCCTAGTATCTTAGAGTAGTCTTTTCATATGTACTTGTTTCATTATAAATAGAAGAGGAGGAGAGTGGTACTGTTGTCCAATACTCATATATTTTAAAGTCTCAGTCTCAAGTTGGTATCAGAGCGGGTCGATCCCGATCTGGTTTCTGTCTCATCTGGTCCGTCACCGCTGTCCGCGGTTGATCGCCGTTAGCCACCGCGTCCGCGGCTGTCCAAGTTCGTTTAACCTCGTTTCTGAACTACCCAACACTGTCAAACAACATTTCAACACTGTCCGCCACTGTCTGCAGTCCTCCGCCGCTGTCCGCCGCTGTCCGCCGCTGTCCGCCGCTGTCCGCCGCTGTCCGCCGCTGTCCGCCGCTGTCCGCTGCTGTCCGCCGCTGTCCGACGCTGTCCGCCGCCGTCCGCCACCGTCCGTCGCCGTCCGCCGCCGTCACCCACGCAGTTCCGTCCGGAAACCATCGGATCTGAACCGCCTCTCCGCGCGACAGCCAACCCCGCCGGTGTCGCAGGCAGCGCCGTCGCCACGCGCCTCCACGCGCGTCAACTCTGTTCGCTGCAGTCAGGCGCGTGCCGCCCACGCGCCGCCTTCCAGTCACCAGTTCGTCGTCGCGCCACCTCCGTCGCCATTGCCGGAGCCTCCTCTACCCGTTTTGACCCTCAAATCTCTGTTCCGGTGAAGTCCAGTAGCACCTCTTGTGGAAATCGACACCTTCAAATTCGAAATCATCACTGTTTCACTGTTTTCCGGGATCCTTTCTGTTTTTGTTTATTCTCTTGATCATATCATGGCCACTGGAGGTACTGGGAGTGCTATTTCATTCTCCGGAAGCCCCTGCATCACGTCCGAGAAACTAAATGGCCAAAATTACTTATCTTGGTCCGCTGTCGTCGAGATGTGGTTTCTCGGTCAAGGACACCACGAACACCTTGAGAAAGATGGCAGTCACGTACCTTCTGAAAAAGCTGAACAGTGGAAACAAGCAGATTTCCAACTATGTGCGCTATTGTGGCAGCCGGTGGAACCACGACTTTTGATGTCTCTACGGGCCTTCAAAACTTGCCACTCGTTTTGGAAGCGAACTCAGAATATCTATGCAAATGATATTCAACGCCTCTATGATTCGGCGAACAAGTTGGCATC
>Ga0214544_1002260_pt1 | contig 40610 bp, 18 predicted proteins | sample CNSS3metaG_FD_160074 | JGI IMG/M metagenome (GOLD analysis project Ga0214544, IMG submission 160074) | Root nodule microbial communities from cowpea collected in UCLA plant growth center, Los Angeles, California, USA - CNSS3 | ecosystem: Host-associated > Plants > Roots > Nodule | place: USA...
CCATTGCCGATGATCCATTGCTAACTGCAACAACACTGTGTTTTGGAAGAAGAAGAAGATTTGATCCCTTCCCTTCTGAAAAACCAGAGACTAACCCTGCAGTAAAACCCACAATTTATGCTCCCTGCCCTTCTTCTGTCTCGCAATATCACACTACCGCTAAAATCAAATCTCATAAAACAATTGAGTTATAATAATACTATCTATAGTCTCAGGCCTATAAATTAAATCAGTCACTAATCATAGATATATTCCCAACTTTTTAAATAAATCATAATTATATATTCCTATACGCATCTTTGAAATACCTATTTACTTTTATTTTATTTTATTCTTAATAATATAAATTTGTTAGGGATAATATCTGATAAAATATTGGACTGATATTTTAAATAAGTAATGTTAATTATCATTACTGATTTTATTATACATTAAAATTTTATGTAAAGTAATCATAATTTGTACCTATATATAAGAGGTATTTTTTTTAATATTTATATTTTCTTTTCAAATTTACTTTTAAAATAAACTTTTTCTTAAATTAAAATAATTTTTTTTATCAATGTTGTTTTTTAAATTTGACATTTTATTAATATTTAACTACTATTTTAATTTTAAAGCTACCTATAAATAAATAAAAATTATTTACAATAAAATTATAAAAATTATTTATATTTAATTTCATAATTATAATAATAACATTTATTATTATTATTTTCTTAAGTTTTGAATTATTATTATTAATTTCTTTTTGTTTATTAATCTCTTGTTGGAAGGTTTTCTCTAATAAAATCAATAATTTAGGACATAAAAGTATTCAATAATTTAGGACATAAAAGTATTGTATGTTTGACATGTAATGATGTAATGTGTAAGTCTACTAAAACTATCTTAGACACACATTAATGGTGATGACGAGAAGTTGAATCATTCCGAATGCATCATTCAACATGATATACGAATCTTCGATCACTAATAGTCTTAAAAGGTTGGTTAAAAGATATGTGAAAGAAAAATGGTGCTGTTATACAAAAAAGATGCATAATACAACAGACACATAAGAAAAGCACAAAAATTCAAAACAATATCATTTTTACGTGAGTTTGAACTAATTAAAAAATGGCACCAAGTCAAGCTCAAAGAAGATGTGAAAATAATCATTGTAGGGTACAATTATCAATAAATTAGGACGACATGATCGACCTCTAAAAACACAAATCAATCAATTTCTACATTAGTAATTTGTTCTACCATTCCCCGTGGAGCAACCCTATAATATTATCAAGACTTGTTAAACAACTTTTTTTGCGAATATCAAGACTTGTTAAGCAACTTTTTTTGCACCTTCGCAGCAAATTTATATAAACTTGATTGAGAGTAAGGACTAATCATATAAATTTTATGATTGAGGGTAAGGACTAATCATATAAACTAGATTGAGGGTAAGGACTAATCATAATAAAACTTATTCTTAAAAGATTATTTTCACTACATAAATAAGATAATCATGGCAAATTAAATTAATTTTGAAAAACAATTTATCAATACAGTCTACAAATGACATGTTATATTTAACATAAGAAATAGCTTATCAATTCTTTTTTGACTCATCTCAGCGGATTACCACACAGTTCACTAGTTGTAACAGTACTCAGTTCAGCTTACCTTCCTTTGGTTGCTTTGTGCAAAGGCAACAAAATACATACAAAAACACCGGGTAAGTCATAAAGATAACTCAATTCAAAGCTCAAAGCCTAACACGAGACTGTAATGGATGAAGTAGTGACAACAGAAATGTGGATCACAAAAAAGTTGATATGCAACACAAAGTAAGACATACAAATACCAAAGTGACTCAGACAAAGGTTAAATGATGGTATTAATATTATAAAATTACAGTAGTTCCCGGAGCTTGGTGGTCAAGTATATAACCAATTCATATCGGTTCCCTATTTCATCTTCAAATAGTATTAGAGTTTATCCCAATATAAATAAAAAAATGAATAAAAGGCACTTTTCAAGATAATATTTTTCATGGATATCAGACACACCGCGTGAAGACATGTATCTCTAAAAGAATGGCAATTATGATCCTTAACCACAAAAATACACACCCTGAATTGGACGAGGGTAGTGTTACGGTCTCTATCGGCGAATTTTGAGAAAGACAATACAGAAATAAAAATCTGTGCCCATTGACCATTGTTCATGTACGACTACATCATTTGCAAAGAAGCGAAAAAACAAATCAGATTAATCTCGCTCAAGAGGCTTACAAATTTTTAGCTTCGATCGTTAGTTTGCCAACTACATCAGCCGTTAAGTGACAAAATTTGGCTTCAGCAGTTAAACAACTAACCACTCCTTCAATTGATCTCAACTCCTCGTGAAACAGTGGATGTAACACCAATGAAGAAAATTTCTCATCTAGCAGTAAGCCAAGACATTTTATAACATCTTCAAGTTTAGGAACCCAATCGCAAGCCTCCAAACGCAAAACTGATGATGCTCTTGGACATGGTCCTGCTTGAGGAAACCTCTCGTATTTCTTCAACCACTTGCCTAAATAACGAATCAAATTTAGTAATTCTTTCCCATTCAACTTACTTAATGAAGGGGATAGCATCACGTCATTGATGTTGGATGATGCAATCAGATAATGCAAACAAGTCTCAGACGCTGAGAAACCATCATAGGCCATCATAAGCAAAATGGAAGCCTCCTTTGCCAAAAGCAATTTCTTCCTCTTCGGCTTGCTATCATTTAAAATCTGAATGGCTAACACTGCTTGCCTCTCCCACTCAATCTTCACACTTAGCATACTGTTATAAGCATCTTTGGATGGAGAAAGAAAATACCTCAAAATGGTGAGTATTTCTGATGAACCAAGATCGAAAGCATGCTTTATGCACAAACAGATCAAATCAGACCGCTTTTTTTCCACTAATTTGGTGATCAGGTTTGAATAGCAAGAATGGTCAATAATAGCATTAACAATCAAAGCCTCGACCACTTCCCACATCTCCAAAGAAACACACCCATTCAATACCAGGCTAGCAACATCTTTACCCATGTATACTCCAAGCTTATCGATCAAAGTCTTGTTATACTCACTCCGGGATGAATCAACCTCAATCACAACCCCTGCTTTGTCCCTGATGTTTTCCAGATAAGAATTCAAACTACTAATAAACTCACCCTTATCAAAATTATTAGTGTTCTTGACCTTAGCATTCAGCTCTGTAAAGAACTTTTTGTTAATGTCAACGATCTCAGCATCCTTTGGTGCAATATGCCACCCAATAAGGGGCCTTACGAGTGATGAAGTAGATTCATCTTTAACTTCGGCCTTTAAAGTGGGTAAGATACTATCTGGGTTCAGAACAATTGGGTAGTCCAAAGGTGAATCAAGCGATTTTGAATTGATTGAAGCATCCTTAATTACTTCTAACAAAGTCATGATTACTGCAAAACAAACAGAGAAATAAACCTCAGACACTCAGCATGACAACACTTCACCAGAAAAGGAATTCATTTTATTAAAGAAACATTTCATTTTATGTAGTTTCAGAACAGGAAAACCAAAAATAGGAAAACCAATGAATGGGAAGTGACGAAAGCTAATAAACAAAACGCAATTATAGATCAAACTAGCGGAGGGCAGTACACGAGTGGAAAGAGATCAAATCGGACCAAGACTTTTACCAAAAGCCTAATCCCGACTACTTTACCAATCATAAGCCTTTTCTAAAAGGCTTAGCCTGACCTACGTAAATGTCTGGCCTATCCAAGCCTATTAGTTTGTCTAAAGGTCTGTTTTGTGGTAGCACCTGTAAATAGGTAAGCAGGCCTATCAATCTAATTTCAAAACTAGTTAGTTTGATGGAAGAAGAATAAAAACAGCTTCGATGGCATCTGCAGTACATCCCCTCATGTGTGTATCAAAAGAGACAAAAAAAATGGAAAGTGCGGATCATTCTGAAGATTTTAGAACCATATAGAATCTCTGATAAGCAGTGAAGGTGGCATTGAATGGCATATCAAAAGCTTATAATACAGTAATAATGGTTGGAAACCAACGAATCGGTACAGGTACATAAGATGACGATGCTCCCAGGTGTGTACTATAGATGCAATTAGAGTCAATAGTTATACAAGCAGACTGGTGATATATAAATGTTTATCAGGTCAAGAGGTTCCAGCAGACAATGATTATTTTAAATAAAGGAAAAGTAATACAAGTACAACAGTCTATAGGCTATGTCCTCAAACAAAGTTCCTTACAGTGTAAAATATGCTATCTATAACTAAAACTTCGCATCAGACAGATTTAACAGACTAGATGCAAGATGATCGAGTGTAATAGAGAAGAGTCGAATCTCCAATATGGCAAGTAAATAGAAATATCAAAATTACATGTACCAGATGAAAAGGACTGAATCACCTGCAACAACCTTTTGGCAAAGTCAAAGACCAACACACTAAGAGCACTAACACAAGGCACTGGAAGAAATTAGAAACAGCAACTTTTCATTAAGAACCAGAGCGAACAAGGTTTGAGAAGACAGAGAATAAAGAGTTACCTCTGCAACAGTCACAGGCGCAATTCGAAGGGTATTTGACAGGCGTTGATAGAAGGAAGCAGAATAGAGGAAGATACAGAAAGAATTCAAAAAGAGATTACGAAAACGCCTCGAAACTTAAAGGAATCCGAAGAAATGCCGCTGTGAGGGGAGACGGGAGAGAATTCCAGAATAGAAAAATGGAGGAGCGACTACTTGTTCCTCTCTGGCGGCAATAAGAACCAAATGGTGCAAGAGCCTTTCCCTCTCTATTGTCATGCCAGGATTTAGGGTTTTGTCATTTTAATCTCCAATAATAATTTATTTTTTCATTATGAGCGTCAAACAGTAAAATATTAATTAATTATTTTACACTTTTTAAAGACAATTATTATAAAAATAAAAAAATTATTATATTTGATATTTTATAATTAAATTATAATTGTTTAACTTGTATTGTTTATTTAATGTTTTGATACGTATTATTACTATTTTTTAAGTAATAAAATAACAGTTTATATATACTCTTTGGTTGTCATGTTTTTATGGTCGTGTACTTATTTGTTGTGGCTATTTTTATTTAGGTTTAAATAGTCATTCCGTCTGATCGAATTTTTTTACTTTAGTTCTATTTTTTAAATTGTTTTCAATTTGGTTTTATTTTTTGTTATATTTTTTCAATCAACTTTTTTTTGTTAACTCCTTCTAAATTATTAACGAACAGTAACTGTCACGTGTCATTTTGTGATTTTTTTATTTTTTTTTTAATTTTTTTTATTTCTTAAAAGAAATTAATTTTTTTTATTTAAAGAAAATGTACACTTGTCAAGCTCATATTATGTCACGTGTCATTTTTTTATTTTTTATTTTTTTTAATTGTTTTTAAATTTAATTTTTTTAATTTAAAAAATTTTTACGTGTCAAACTAATATCATGCCACGTGTCAGAATCAGTTTTTTATATTCAATTTGGTCCCAATATTCGTTAATTATTTTCAATTTGGTCCTAATTTTTTTTTTAAATTTAACATTTTTGTTCCTCTCCAAATTGAAACAAAATTTAATTTGTATATATTAAAATGCATATTTTTGTTAAATATTTTAATTTAGAATTAGAGTTAGTTTAAAATTAAAACGAAAAAAAGAAATAACACCATTAATTTAGAATTTTAAGAGGTTAAAAATATTTAATTTTAAACCAACTCTAATTTTAAATTAAAAATATTTAATAAAAATATGTATTTTAATAAGAATATTCATATAACATTTATATACAAATTATATTTTGTCTTTGGAGGGGAACAAAAATACTGAATTAAAAAAAACTAGGACCAAATTGAAAATAAATAACGAATATTATGACCAAATTGAATATAAAAATTTGATTCTGACACGTGGCATGATATTAGTTTGACACGTGAATTTTTTTTAATTAAAAAAATTAAAAAATCAAAATAAAAAATAAAAAATGACACGTGGTATAATATGGCATAATATGAGTTTGACACATGTATATTTTTTTAAAATTAAAAAAATTAAAAAATCACAAAATGATACGTGATCACATCCGTTAACGATTTAGACGGAGTTAACAGAAAGGAATTGATTGAAAAAATATAACGAAAAATATGACCAAATTAAAAACAATTTCAAAAATAAGACCACAGTAAGAAAAGTTGACCAAAACTAGGACCAAATAAGTATTTAAGCCTAAATAAAAATAGACACAACAAATAAGTACACGACCATAAAAACATGACGGGATCTAGGGTTTTGTCATTTTAATCTCAAAGAATAGTTTATTTTTTTATTATGAGCGTCAAACAGTAAAATATTAATTAATTATTTTACACTTTTTTAAGACAATTATTATAAAAATAAAAAATTATTATATTTGATATTTTATGATTAAATTATAATTGTTTAACTTATATTGTTTATTTAATGTTTTAATATGTATTATTACTATTTTTTAAGTAATAAAATAACATTTTATATATACTCTTTAGTTGTCATGTTTTTATGGTCGTGTACTTATTTGTTGTGCCTATTTTTATTTATTATTACTGTTATTTTCATTTACTTTACTTTTGTTTTGATAATTCTATATATTAAGTTGATAATGCATTATAAGTCTAAGGATAAAAAGAAGATAGCAAAATTTCAGTAATTTAACCAAAGGTGGGGAGAAACAGAAAACAAAAAAACAAGTAAATAACTTTTACATTAAGCATTTTCACACGGAGGGATGATCCAGATTTTCATATTTTCAAATTATATTAATGTTAATTTAGAAAAAGAGACCAGATTAATTAAAAAAAAAAAGAGAACGTAATTGAATAAAAAAATTATGAAATTCAATTAAGTAAAAATAAATATAAAATTAACATCAATAAAAAATCTAAATATAAAAAAATAAAGTTTAAGATGGAAATAGTGGCGGATTTGTGAAGATTAATTATTAATTTATTTTTGTATCTAATATTTTATTTTTAAAATAATTTTATTTATTGGGTTCTTTTTTAATTATTTTTATAATTAGTATTGGACATTAATAGATATTTCAAATGCAATAATACTTTTAATAAATAAATTATTTTCATTTTTTAACTAATATTTTTTAACCAATAAATTTTTCTATTTTAAAAAATATACATAAGGACATTTTTTAATCACATATTGCAATCAATTTTGTCTTCGAAACTTTTATTGTTATTATTTAATCAAAACCACCATAATTAAAAGACTAGAAAATTAGAAAATGGATATTGAAAATAGATACCCGCAGACAACAGGTATAGGTATTTTTATACCTGCATATAATTTTGTTCCATCTGCTTGAACTTGAACAACTCAAAAAGGACTTGAGTATTCAGGTCCAATACAAATTTGGATTCTCTACTGGATTTTGTTGTGTTGTTTCTCTATTGTGTCTCTATAATACACTAATTACCATTAATTTTGACGTTTTAAAATATATTAAAAAAAATATTTAAAATTGCAACATAGTGTATTTTTAATGCTCAGCAGATGACAACACAAGAAAACCAGTAGAAAATCTGAACTTTGTCCAATACATTGTTGTATACATGCATATATTTCTCTTTCTAACCATACAATTGATAGTATACATCTATTGTAATTCCTAATATAAAAATAAGAATAGGCACAAATACCCAAAGAATTCCATACATCTCTTTCAAAAATTACAATCTGAAAAAAAAAATGTATATGTTATATTTCTATTAAATCAATTATCATTTTAACGATTAACTTCTCCCATAATAATATCTATGCTACATTGTATTGTCATAACATTGACCAATTTCATTCTTTTAACTAATTGAGGGAGAATTTGCAAATTTATAAAACTGGGTGGATAAATTTTCCATCTACAAGGAAAACCATTTTGATCCCCTGTTAGAAAAATACCTAATCCTCCCTTGGGGACGGATACAAGTATCATAGTATATGTACCCGTGGATACTTGTACCTGCTATATTCTAATTTAAATTAAAAAAAATGATTAAAATATTAACACATTGATTTTGAATGTGTTATTTTTTTTATCAATTGATTTTAAAAAATCTTTATTTATTTGTAAACAGTCATTCAATATTATTTAAATGAGTTATTTGCATCTTATTTTAACTTTATAAATGGTATATGTTGTATTTTTATTTGAATTTATGGTTAAAATTTATTATTAAATATTAAATTTTTCTTTCATAAATACCCACGGGTACCCATGGATATTAAAAAAATATATGGATACTCGTATAATGGATATCCGCACAAATATGTGTACAAGTACGAGACAAATATTTATCCAGCGAATAGAGTACAAGAAAATTATTACTCGTACCCTACCTGCCCCGTTAATATCTCTAGATAATAGATAATAATAATAATAATAATAATAATTATTATTATTATTATTATTATAATTATTTTGGCGATGGTTATAATAAAAAAATGTTATTAGAAAATGATATTAGTGATGGTGATAATTATTGCGATCACCATAATCATGGCAATAACTTAATAATACTCAATAAAAATAAATTAATATGATAATTGAGATATTTTAAAGATTTTATTTATTTTAACTAATAGTAGATTAGCAGTAGTATGATAAATTCATAATTCAAGTCATGTGTTAATTGAAATCTCATATTTATAGTAATGAATTAAGTTTGGAAGGAAAAAAACCCACTTAGAGAATAAATCTATAATAATACCGATTTTACCCTTTTAAATATAATGACTGTTACTTTTACAAACTTTTTATAAAATCAGAATAGGGGATTCCCCTTTTTGTGTCCACTTTTCAAAATACCGATTTTACCCTTTTAAATATAATGACTGTTACTTTTACAAACTTTTTATAAAATCAGAATATATAAAGGAGATTCCCCTTTTTGTGTCCACTTTTCAAAATACCGATTTTACCCTTTTAAATATAATGACTGTTACTTTTACAAACTTTTTATAAAATCAGATGTTTCTATTTCTTCTCTTTTTCTTTATTTATCAATGGTTATTTTTATATTTATTTTTATATATATTACTTTATTTTTAATAAATATAATTTTAATATATATATATATATATATATATATATATATATATTATCTTAATATTATCACCTATTAATATAATATCACGCATATTTAAAAAATATATACACACAGACGCGATGTCGCATGTGTTACGCTAGTAAAACATAATGTGTGTTTGATTTGTATAAAATGAAGCAAAATATTTAGAAACTTTTTCGGTCAAACCAAAAAAAGTAAAAAGTATTTAAAATTTTGACATAGTAAGAAACAACATTTATATGTGTTACATTTTGAGTACAACAAAATAAATTAGTATGACTATTTTGTTTACGTTTAACTAATAGTAAATTAGCAGTAATATGATAAATTCATCATTCAGTCATGTGTGAATTGAAATTTCATATTTACAACTATTTGTAACTATTTTTTGTTTGTGTTTGTCACTTTCCCTTCTCCGTTGCGATTTTTGTAGTTGGTGTGAATGAATGTCAGTGAAAATTATTTATGTTGCCTCGTGTCATGAAATGAACAACACTTCTTAAGTATTCCGAAAATTGGGTGTTAATGTTTTTAGGTATTAAATTTATGATATTATAATTGACACTATTATTTTAAACATAGATATATTTGATTAATTTATCTATTTAAATATATATTATTTAGATTGTTTCGTAAGGTTTAGTGTTATCATTATGTTATACAAGACTGATGAAAACTATAAAAAGAAGACAAAGAAAAAAACATTTCCATTTTTATGTTAACCTTGATCCTAACAAGATGTTAATTCAGTTCAGAAATTGCTTAAGATTTCACACAACTTCTTTTAAAATATATTGTGTTACACCCTCTAACATAAATGGTAATGTACTATTGTACACAAAATGATATATTAATATATTAATTATGATCACCAAACTCTTTTATGTCAACTGTTGAGGCAAATAGATCTGTTGCATTGTCTTCCCTATTTAACTTTGCAATTTTGAAGTCACCAAATGAACAGATTCTCGTTTCGAATAATATATTCACAAAATATATTTCCCACTCCATTATTCTAACACAAAAAATGGAACTTATTTTTCTATTAAAGAAAATATAGCTAGTTTAAAAATGGATATTTTTAGACTTCTCCCTTAGCATTCTCACTAGTTTATCCTCTCTTTTGATCTATAAGTTTGCCGTTGTACATTATTTGCAATTTTTCATCTCATTGCACTATACCGTTCAAAGTGAAACACACTCTGACCCATACATAGAAATATCATTATAACTATTTAAAATTATTCATAATAAAGTATTGTGTAAAAAATAATTTAACTTTAAAATCAAACTCTTCCGTTTTTTTTCAATCGTTTTGAAAAAAAAAGAAAAAAATGTTTAAAAACTCACAAAAAATAATATATTTGTCAATGTACAGTGATATATTGACATTCATAAAATAAAAACACTTACTTAACAATTCAAAATAATAATATTTAATTAAATTTATTTTACTTTTTAATTTAAATTTTCAATTCACATTATTATATTACAGACCATAATTTATTCATATATCTCTTTTTTTATATTTAACCTACTAATATAAATTGTTATTGTATTGTAATACAATATTTTATAGGAAAAACTAATGAAAAAAATATCTTTCAGTGACATCTTTTTAGTCAGAGCGTCCATGCTATTACACCCACGCTTGGCAGAAACTTAAAATTTAGATTGTGCAAAAGAAATACCTATCCAAGCCTTTAAATTGCTTAGACGTTCATGATTTATTCTAGTCTGTTTGGCAGCAATAAAAGTTCCTTCCATTTTATCATGTCAAAACCTCAACCACATTATATTAATAATTAAAAAAGCCTAATCAAAACTCGATTTCCATAAACTTATTTAAAAATCCAAAAATGTAGCGAGGGTCACACGGCATAACCTACCCATTTACAATCCTAATCTCAATGTTTCTGTCAGAAATAGGATCCTTAGTCTTGCATTCTTCCTTATATTATTCCTATCATAGGAATCTGTTTTCAAGTGGATGGAGGAATTTCCCAATTCTTTGGCACCGGCCCAATATCATAGATAACTTCTCTGTGACAAGACCATACAAGTTTTATGGCCTCTGGTGTACCAATTCCTGCACCTCTTGCATCACCGGCGGGTCCAAACCTGTAATGAAATTATTATTTTCAGCACAACACCATTAGTTATTTTTTCACAAGTACGATAATTTAAAAAAAAAAAATCAATTTACCAGTGATTCTGTGGTGCTCCGGTAGTCCTTGCTCTTAAACCAGCATAAGTAGTACCGTTTACCGAATTACCAATAACTTCCTGCAATTCATGACAACGTTTCAGAAAATTTCATATTACATTTGTTAATGTGCTCTCCAAACAAGTTATCTAAACTTTGGAGTTGAACTCCAATTACAACAAAATTTTGCAGGCAATTTGACCTATTACAGAATATACTTTTACGTATGTGCAGTATAGATGTATAGTCCAATAGCCAAACCTCTAATTTTGTCTCATAAATCAAATATGAAAACGCGAGGACTAAATGATTTTTGACTAAATCATTTGAAAATAACTGATCAAAATCTTACCTGCAAAAATAAAACATCGTTTGAAACTACAGCAGCTGTTAAATGGTTATGCATTCTTTCCAAAGCATCCAATACAACTGATAGTTCACTATTTTTGTAATCAGTAATAACCTGAAAAAATATAAAAAGAAATTATTTCCGTAGCAATAGAATAGACTAATATATCTTTTCTTCAAACATGCATCTGCAAACTTTATTTTCATATATTTAGTCTCTCTTTCCATACCTGAAAGGGTCCAAATATTTCTTTTGTCACAAGCTCAAAATTCTTATCCTTCATAATTTCTTCAAGAGGAACATAAACAGCTGTTGGTTTAATCGCACCATAAATAGACGGAATTGAATGATCCTCCAAAGGTCGACCTCCGAAAAGCAGCTTTGATCCTGGTATCTCAAGCAATTTATTGACATGTTCAAGCATTGAATCAGTAGTAACCTGCATATATAAGAAGATAAATATCATCAAGAACTCCCAATCAAGTAAATTAAACAGCAAATAAATATTACAGTATCCTATTTGGATGCCCAGATAGATAGCTTCCAACAAATTTTCTTTTTGAATATACAAAGGTTAGACCTTCATTAGTAATGTCAAATTAATGTACTAAAAGACGGGTCTAAATGGCTATAAGGGCAAATCAACGGCATAGCTGGCAACATGTGGTAGTTAACCTGCAAGCAAACCCTTCTGTTTTACTCCCACTCACCTCAAGTCTCTCCCTTCTTTAATCATTACAGAAAAGCATGGATAGCTTGCATTTTGTAAATGTTAAGTAATGGGATTAAAGGATGACAATTGAAACTACTACATTGCACATTGCACATATAATACATTCATATAATTAAATAATTAAATTTTAAATTTTAAATTTTAAATGTATTACAAAGTGGTTGATCTTTCATCTACTTCAAGAGAAAATTTCCAACAATTAAGTATAAATACTTTTATTTGTGTCATGTATTGGCATCCAGTACATACTTTTGGTACTTCACCTACTTGTTGTATATGAGAAATATGAGACATAGAATGCATGTATGTATAATATAGAACATGGAAATATTATCTCTTCATGAAATCAAAAAGAAAACTGTCCGTTGTCTGGATGATTTCGTGAAATGAATGAAGTTTATAGTATTCTTATAATGGAAATACGAAGCATTTATGGTGCCAGTGACTTATAACTTTTATTTTTAGTAATTTTCAAGAAGCCAGTTCTTGATTTAAATATTCAAAATTAAAATTAAATATCTATTTATTATGTTTTATATATATGTAGATATTTATCCTCCCCGATGTATCCTATATAATTTTAGAATAATTGAAGTGTTGTACCAGATGCATACTATATTTTTTGTGTTTTTAATTTGGACTGAAATGTTCGAACAGTAAACCTATAACCGGTTCGGTTTGTCTTTCAAACGGGACATTGCATTCAACTTGCTTTACTCGGCTCCAGGGAGAATCACTTTTTAAATTCTAACATTTGAAGTAAAAGAATTTAGTGAATGGAGTGGGAATCAAACACCAGTTCTATACAACGTAAATGAATTTATAACCACCAAGCTAATTTGATCGGAAAGTGTATGACAATTTATTTATATACTAAATTTTCTCCACAAAATTTATATTTTTAATAAATATCCGTTCATGTATTTTAAGCAATGGCCTACTGGTTCACAGTAAGTATTGACTTGGTACCTTTACCGAGCCGATGATAAGTCCAGTTTTGATAACATTACATATACTGTGTATCATAGATTGTCACAAACTTCAAGCAGATCGCATAAAAACCTTAAATGTGAAATCCTGGTTCAATTACTAAAACAAAAATGACAGACATGTAATACTTACTGTGAGGACTGGGCCGATTGTCAAGTCTGTCAGCTTTCTTCTTTCTGCAAGATCTTTCAACTTTGATAGCAACGAAGTTTTAGACCAGTTCTGAACCAGAGAGATAGAGACCGTGAAGTTAGTAAAGACACAATACATCAGTGCATTTTACAAAATACTAAGCCGATGTCCATTTCACGGTAGTTCTTAGGGATATTTAAATATGAACAAAACTCTCAAGATAGCCAATGTGACAAACCTCATGCATAAATAATAATGACTGAGCCGAGCATTTCTGACCACTGCATGCATATGCATCTTGATCACATACCCACGCAATGTAATCTTCCTAAACCAAGAAACCATAGAGAAACTATTATAAAACTGAAAATTGAATTAGTGCCTTTATGATATCCAAAAAAAATAGCAAGAAACCTGATGGACATCAGGACCCAGTATTTTCCAGTCAAATCCAGCATCTTCCAATTTAACACGGCCCTTCAAATCAACAGCCAACTTCTCAGCCACTCTTGAACTTCCAGTAAAAAGGGTCATTCGAGGATTTGCCTGTAAATTTAATACTACTTCATGATCCAATATTACGAAAGGAAGATCTAACCATGTACAAATATCATCCAACAAAATTATAAACAGAGATCAATCTAAGTTAACATGGAGATCAATGAAATAGAATCATAAATATAATCCTCTACAAAATCAAAAGCATTCGATGAATAAACAACCTCCATCAACAGCTTGTTCATTGTCTTCCCATCTGAATTTATGAAGTCAACATCTTCCACAGGTAAGCCACAGGAATGAAGCAGGCGCAACATTTGTTCCATGACAATGCTCACCTATAACAATAGTCAATAATACCCAGTATTATAAGCACAAAGATATAAATATTGAAAGCATATAAAAATTAACATTTCAGAAATCAAACAGTTTGAAAGGGCCAAGACAAGAATGTGAAAAAGCAATAAATCCAATGGTTTCTTTAGGCATGAACCCCTCCCCAACACACAAGTTCACACATCTAAATAACATCGCATCACAACTATTTTCATGATAACTGATTGCCATTGATATTTCATGCATCCTTAAGCTAGCCCTGTATGAATTTTGAATTAGATGTAATGTCATAAAGTATCCAAAAATCATTTCCAAAAGAACTCACCTTGCTATCAACTTTAAGGACTGGTTTGTTGCCCATATAAAGTGCACCCATCAATTGAAGAACAGGAATCTCCAAGGGAAAATTAAAAGGAGTAATAATTGCCACCTACAGAACACACATCCAGATTTAAGATTACAACAAGAGTGAAAGGTAAATGTTTTTGGTGTGTGAAAATAAAAATCTAATCGGGCACTCATGAAAAAACTCAAACTTCTTCACGTTGCATCACTAATCTAAGCAAAATTCAATTCAACATCAGAAAGCATCTCATTATTTTTAATGTCTTTTCATGAGTAGGAGTCAAGTCACATCTATAAAACATAAACTTTTTTTGTAGAAAACAAAAAGCTACCTTTGATAAAAAATAGCAATCAGAGCATAAAAGACTTAAAGTTTTCTAGTAGGTAAAAATACCTGAATTCAGGGTTTTGCTTTATTATCATATGTAACTTATTGAAATTCCATGCAATGTTAATTTTTTCCATTTTGGGATAAAAGACCAAAAGAACCAAATGGAAATCAGCCACTCCTGCCAAGGTCATCGATGTACATGGGCTTATGCAACTGAATTGACATATTAACAGTTACACCATAATCGACCTTTTAAATAATAACTTGAAGTCACAGAATTATTACATTTTGCTAGGTTTTATATTGGAACAATTGCTTTTATTTTTCATTTCTTCCATCCCTTAGAGCACACTTAACCAATTACTCATAGACTGACTAGTGTGACCAAAAGGTGACTGATAATTTAGATACACCAAACAAAACACTGTTTATGATAGAACGATAGACTAATTTTTTGCCTTTAGTACATAGTATGATAGCATATCACACATATAAACTATAATCATGACAGAATAAACAAAACATAATCCTTACAGGACCATATGGCCAACGAAAACCATGACTTTGCTGCCCAAGATGATTTCCAGGTACGGCAAAAGACCTCGCTAGGAAACGAACCTGTCAAGATTGTATTGAAATGAAACAAAAAAGAAGAAATCATTACAGGAATTGTGAGGTTATGTGTCAGTGTCTCTGCACATGTGCATACATCAGTGTTATATTTTTTCATTAATGAATGAGGAATCTAGGCATCAACAGAAGATATGAAATTGATCAATATCCACCAGTCAATGGGTAATTTAGATTCGTCCATCATTCCACACAAAAAATTGCATACTTTCACTTATTTAGCACTAGCATGTCTTATTTTGATATACCTGATCCCCGCAAAAGTTCTCTAGAAACTTTTGTGTCACGTACACTTCCCCAAAAGCCTGCTGGTAGCTCTTTGGAGAAACTCTTTGGATTAACCTTGTAAAAAAATCTGAAACCTGAAGGTCATGTAGTATAAATTAATCACAGCATTCAACTAAAGAAGAAAAAGTTGACGTTGAATACTACAGGTAACAATACATAACCAAGTACCATTAAAAGAATAATGATAAAGTTAAAAAAATATTTCTTTAGTTTGAAACCTTAGGAAGTGATAGCATGTGAGCTGCCTTGGTAGATATATCTCCATACATGAGATATCTGCAAAAGGTTTATAGCATAAACCAAATTAAATTTCATAAAGATAGTCAAAATAAGAACATAAGAATTGATATCATGCACTAATGCATAAAATACTTGCAACTAAAATGCCCAAGTTAGTTGCTTTTTTGGAGTGAAAATGAAAGCTGTGACATAAAGGTCTAGGATGAGGATCCCATCATTTTTTTTTTTCACTTTTGATCAAGACAAACATAAATCCAACAAATAAAACATATATTTTCATATGTTTATATTTCTACAAAGAAAATGAAGAAGAAATACAAAGGAATCTCTGCACCTACCGCTCTGGTGCCTTAAAAGGATTGTGTACACCATGCTTGGGACAGCTGGACAAGCTTTCCACAAAGGGCTGATACGTCCAACAAAAGGAAAAATTTAGTCAATATCTCAGTCACAAAGTACTGTTGAATTCCAATCAAGTACAAACTCAAATATAGCCTTCAAATAGAAATTTATTTATTTTAAGTTTTCACAAGGTGACAGCCCTGCCTCACAAACAGAGATTCAAGGTTTGAACTTGAACCTCCTATTCAAAAAAATAGGTGTGGAGGATGGTGATTAATAAACGCCCTAAATTTCTTAGTTTGATGGATGAGTAAGTAATAAAAAGAATACAGCCTTCAACATATAAAGCAGAATTCCCATTAAGCAGAAGCTCTTTATTTGTGCAATAAATGGAACATATTTCAAAATAAATATTAGTTAACAAGGCAAATAATATATTACAGGGATGCACCTGAATGCCTGTTTCGTCAACTTCAGCAATTTTAATAAATGAGTCTCCATTTAGGGGATCTACAATTGTATTCCACTTTGAAGCTCCAACCCATTTACCTTGCACTGAAAGTGGAGATAATACACTCATAGTGATAGCCAACAAATCAAAGCACAAGTTTGATAAAAGAAATTAATGTATTGGTAAATATGTGGAACAGAAATGTATGACAGCACTCGGTAACATTCAAATATTTATACATAGAAGAATTATGGGAAAAACATTCAGGAATCCTTTCGCTTCCATCGCATATCAAATTCTTTGATGAACATGATATTTAACAGATTGCTTTTGGATTTGAAAGATACTTGATAAGCAGGTTTGACACCTTGCAGACGGAATCATGAAAAATGTAGATGGAAAAGGATTTAACCACAGATTATGATGGTAAACCCTTTTCAAATCTTGGATCACCAAATTTATCACAAAATACTATGACATTAATAAGAGTACTAATGCCTATCTGCAAAGAACAAAAACATCAAACGTTAGGATGCATACCCAGGTTCAAAACTTCAGCAGGCTTGGAACCTGATATCTCTTCTGCTTCTACAGTTGCAAATTGCAATGAATGAACACATCTACAACATAATGTAAAAAAAAAAAAAAAAAAAAAAAAAAAGAATTCAGAGTTCAGAAAACACAAAAAGACTTGAGTTAAAATCTAATGAAATAAAGTAATAAACAGATAGTGTAAGATTGCGTAAAACAAAATATGACGAAAAAAATGGAATTCCAATTAAAGCTAATACTCTATCTTTGAATTTTTAATTTTAAGAAGTGAATCAGATGGAATTACAGAATGACTTTGACAGCATTTCTATGAGTTATTTTAACTAAACAATATAAAATAATACAATGCTCCAGATGCTCTTGACCTGAATTCCAAAAAAATGATCTAACCCAGTCAGTTTGAATAGATATAGCAGACCAAGATGGAGTGATTATGTTACAAATAAATCAATGAATCCGTTTTCTAATTTTAGCCTTGCTAATTTCTGGACAGCACTCAGCTTAGGAAGTGACAAACTAAATGCCTTCTTCCTAAATCCTTAGTTACTCGTATAATTTTTATATACAGAACTAACATTTTAAAATGTTCTGTAACAAAAGATATCCTCGTATATGTCGCTGTTTGTAAGCAGAAAACGACTTAACCATAAACGTACAAGGTTTTTTCTCTCTTCTGTTGAGAGAAACTTAAATGCATGTGAGAATACGAATTTCTAACATGTTTAACGAGAGAAACCAAGTCTATCGTCGAAAGAATAAATTTTCCAATAAGCACATTTCAACGTTTCACATGCAACAAGCGGTGATTTCATCCAAATCACAGAACAGGCTGAGTATCGAACCGATTAAGGATTGAAGTGGTTAAAACTCAGAAACTAAACGAGGATCCGCAATTGAACAAACTGGGATCCATGGCGAGTCAATTCCAGGGGAAATAGAAGGAGATACCTAGGGAAACTGAATGCCGCAAAGCCGTTGTGGATGCGTGAAGTCGAAACCCTAGTTCCTCTACTAACCAAAAGCTTCAACATTTTGATCGATGAGTATTTTCCTACAACGCTTACTGGTCTGTTTAGTTTGCAAAGTTGGTGTGATGCTATCTTCTATATATGCGTGCAAGAATGCGGAAAAAGAACTAGCAAGAAAACCCCACGTGTTGAACACGCACAGGTGAGTACACGTGGAGATCTCATCGGCCCAGTAACAGATTTGAAAAGACTCCGGATTTCCCTTTTATTTCCTAAAATAACTTATTTTCTGAATTTCTATTTTTTTTTCATAAATACTTTTTTTTAGTTGAATTTTCTTCTCTCGGAAGAACAGAATAAATAATTCTGGTCAAACATCTAATATGACAATATTTATAAGATAGATTAAGTTAAATATGATTTTGATTTCTTAAATTTTAGTAAAAATTATAATTAGTTTATTTTAAAAATTTTGAATTAATTTGGTCTTTTTAGTTTTAAAAATTCATGAATTTAGTCTTTTAATTAAATTTTGTTAAATTTAGTTGACATTCCAAACATTTTTATCAATTAACATCAAAGTAAAAATGTGCTAAATTGTATAAATAACTTAAATATTATTATAAAACATATATAAAATATCAAATAAATTTAACAAAATTTAAAATTGAAATGAATAAATCTATGTATTTCTAAAATTTAAAGACTAAAATAAATTTAAATTTTAAATATCGACTAATTTTAATTTTTACTATAAAATAAGAATAAAAACATATTTAATTTAAAAAATATAATAAGACAAAATTTGTTAATTTATAACAACTTATATATATTTTATGTTCTTGCTTTTGTTTTTAGTTATATTCTTTAAAATATTTAAACTTTTATTTTACTTATATCTCTCATATGTGACAAAGGAACTCATCCTTGGTTCAATGAGAAATCTAAACGTATATAAAACCCGATTTTTTCAATTCTTATAGAAACCAAATGGATATGATCTCATATATATCGCTCCGTGCCAATACTATATCATTTTCGTTTACATTGCTAAAAGTAATCATATTTTATTAGATAACCTAACTAATAAATATTATCCATCTTATTTTCATCTCAAATTGTTTATTATATATATATATATATATATATATATATATATATATATATATATTCTCATATTACAATCTTTATAATATTTTTTGTTACGTAATTATGTTTAAATGATGTATTATCAATTTCAGTGAATAAAATAGATTTTAAAACTCATATTTGATTTTTTTTCTCTTGTTAATGTTTTTATTTATTATTTATCTCTTTTCACGTAAAAAAAATTGACTTCCAATTTCAAATGTCTAATCCCCTCGATCTTTAATTTAGTCGATAATACAAAAAACTATATTTTTTATTCTCTTTGATCATTAATTTTTGTTTTATTTAAAGAACTTTCATTCTACTCAAACATTATCATTTTTGATATATTTTTCATTTTATCATACTCAATTATACGCTTTTGCTCCTTTGTTTAAATTTATTTGGTGTATCAAATCGTTTGACAATTTTTAATTTTTTAAATATTTTTATTTGTTGTTTATATTTATTATATAAAATATTATTTTGATAATTTTATATAATTATTTTATTTTTTAATTCACTCTTATATCATATGTGTAATTTTTCTATTACTATTTTATAAAGATATTTTATTTACTATAATATAATAATTTAATATATTTAAAGTTAATGTCATAAATTTTATTTATATCATTCAACATAAAAAGAAGTTAAAAAAATGAAACATTCATGTTTATATTTAAATTATTATTAGTTTAATTTTTTCCTCAATGTGATTTTGTTCAATACAATATTGTGTATAAAAAAAGAAATCAATAAATAAATATTTAAAATATTTTTAAACTTAAATGATTTTTTTATAAATTTTTAAAAATACTTTTTAATTTTACCAACTTTGTTTATAAACAAAGTTGGTAAAATTAAAAAGTATTTTTATTATCATTAAACTTTATTTATAAATAATTGCTAGATATTTTATATAATTAATTCACTCTCATGTAATTGTTATTCGATATTTTATTTGAAATTTATATTATTATAATTTATTTCTAAATGTGAAAATATAAAAAATATATTATATTTCACTCTTATATCATATGTGTAATTTTTCTATTACTATTTTATAAAGATATTTTATTTCCTATAATATAATAATTTAATATATTTAAAGTTAATGTCATAAATTTTATTTATATCATTCAAAATAAAAAAAAGTTAAAAAAATGAAACATTCATGTTTATATTTAAATTATTATTAGTTTAATTTTTTCCTCAATTTGATTTTGTTCAATACAATATTGTGTATAAAAAAAGAAATCAATAAATAAATATTTAAAATATTTTTAAACTTAAATGATTTTTTTATAAATTTTTAAAAATATTTTTTAATTTTACCAACTTTATTTATAAACAAAGTTGGTAAAATTAAAAAGTATTTTTATTATCATTAAAATTTATTTATAAATAATTGCTAGATATTTTATATAATTAATTCACTCTCATGTAATTGTTATTCGATATTTTATTTGAAATTTATATTATTATAATTTATTTCTAAATATGAAAATATAAAAAATATATTATATTTTTTTATTTGATTTTTATATTTTATAAAAAATAATTAATCGATATTAAAAAAAACAAAATAGATATGGAAAAGTCAGAAATATACGTTTTATCTAATAAAAACGTGGATAAAACAAAAATCTTATACCCATTACATATTAAATTGTATTTTTTTTCTTTAAAAATAGGCACGAGATCATTATAATCGTTTATGTTCCAAGTTGTCATCTTTAGTAACGATAGAAGACTATAATATAAATTACTCGTTTGACTAAATATATTATATATTTAATTATTGTTTAATGTTGTTATATTCCTTTTTTTCTTCTCTTTCGTGTAAACATGTATTTTATATTATATCGCGATATATTTTTCATTTAAGTTATATATCAAAATATAAAAACAATATATATATTAAATGTTAACCCAATAAAAAATAAAAATGGTTGAGATACAAATTAATGAGAAGTATTAAATTTTACGATCGGGGCTTCTATTAGACTTTTGGTGTTAAATTTATCTAATTAAATTAATTTTAAAAAATTGTAAAAAATATAATAAAATATATATAATTATGTGAATTTTATAAATCATAGTTAACAAAGCAAAACTTTGAAAAATATCATTGAAGAGAGTTGTTTATAAATTGAAAATTTTGAGCAATTTTCTTCTATTTTAAAATTCAAGCCTTTTAGGAACTCAAGTTAAAATAATACATTTATTTATAAACAACTTTCACTCTTAAACTTACCTATAAGAGAAGTTACTTATAAATGAAATATTATTTTAATGTGGTTTTAGATGCATTAATTGTTTATAAAGTGTATATTCAATTTATAAAACACTTTATTTAAAGTTTAACAGTTATTTTTATATTTAAATAACACATGAATACGTAACACATATTGAGATAACATTTTTTTTATAAATAACTTCTAATTTGGTTTTATTGATTTTTACAAAAAGATATTATACTAAGTGAAAATATATGCGTTAGTGGATATGTGTTAACTTTTTCTTATAATAATAAAAATATTATTATTCTTGTTGTTATTATAATTATAAAATTATATATGATTAATTTTAGTAATTTTATTATAAATATTTTTATTTATTTTAAAAGTAGTTTTAAAATTAAAAAATAGTTATATCTAAAAAAATAGTCAAACAAAAAAATATAATTAAATTTAAACAAACAGTTAAAATTAATAAAATAATTATTTAAGATAACATTAAAAAAATGTATACAGATAGATATAGATATTAATATAAGTTATTCTTAAATAAATATTATTTTTAAATAAACCTACATAAAGAAATAAAGATAGTTTGACTTTTGTACAAAAGATATTATAAATTTATCTTGATTTTCGTGCTAAAAATTTTAGAAATTAAACCACAACTTTTAACATAATAAATATTATTCAATATTTGTTATTAGCTTCGTTGATAAAATAATTAAGATATAATTTCTCTTAAATTTAAATTCCATTAACCTAAAATGGCAAAAGTCAAAAGACAAAGTTCTTAACTATCAACTGAACATTTCTCACGTAAATATTTAATGTGTTTCATAAATATAATTCATTTTCCAATTCACAAAAAGCATTTTGTTAATTAAATCAGTTTCCAATTTTTGTGTTACTAATGCTACTTTTAATAAAGATGGGAAAAGTAAAGAAAACAAAAGAGAATAAATTAAGAGAAAACAGGAAAAAACTCTACGTATAAATGTTTTCACCTAATGCTAGGTTGATTACATTTTTAATGATCCAATTTACGTTCATTTTAAATTTAAATCCACTTTTTCAGATATAAATATTTGGGTCAAAGTTTAAAATTTAAAATTTATTTTTTATAAAAGAAGTTTAATTAAATTTTTTAAAACTCGTGTCTTTAGAACCGACACGATTGGAATTAGCATAATTTTGGCCAAGGCCAACCCAGTCGAATTTTAGTATGGGATTGACTCAACTGACTTTCGGTCGTGGTTGACTCAACTAAATATTGTCAAATTTGGGTCAGGGTCGACTCTGCTAAAATTTACATCAGGATCGACTCAGCTAAAATTTACGTCAGGATCAGCTCGACTGAATTCAACCGAATTTCGTCTGGGGTCGACTAGGTTGAATATGAACAAATTTTGGTCGCGACCGACTCGATCGAATAGTACCAAATTTCGTCTAGGGCTGACTCAGTCCAATATAGTCATATTTGGATCGAGGTCAACTTGGTCGAATAGAGCAAATTTGGTCTAAAGCCGATTGGGCCAAATATCGACCAGGGTCGACTCGACTGAATTCATTAAAATATGACCAAATTTCGTACAAGACTAACTTTACCAAAAACGACCAAATTTAGACTAGTTCATCTCGAACTTTAACCTAACCTAACTACAAATTTAGATTAAAATTTTGAATTAATTTTTTTTTTATTATCTATATTTGAAAACCTGAATTTAGAAAAAGAATATTCGATTAATAAAATATATAAAATACATATATAATTAAAATTTATATCCAATAAAATTAATTTTAAATATCCTATATTTTTAATAAAATAAATCTTAAATGAATTAAAACAAAAATTAATCAAATAAAAAAATTAATTTTTTTTCCGACCCTGACCATCAGTCTCTAACGTCTCCTCAATCTTAACTTTTTTTATTCCTTTTACACTGTGCGGAGTCAGCTCTATTTTCATCCATCTTGTTTTCCCCAATTGAAGAAGTAAGATGATTTTTTTTTTCCGGATCCGGTAATGAATAATCTATAAACAAAATTTATCTTCTTTGCTTGTTAGGTAATTTTGGTTTGGGAAAACAGATTCTTTTATAAACCAAAATTATAAATAGGGTTAATTGTTATTTGTGAAGTAACAAGAAGAAGTGTTAGTTTTGTGTATCCTCTGTATTCTCTTAAGAATTGTGAGCGAATTATCCGGATATAAGGTCTCTAAGTAGGGATGTCAACGGGACAGGTACGAGTAATAGCTTCCCTGTATCTATCCGTTGGATAAATATTCGCTCCGTACTCGTATCCATATCCGTCGGGTATCCGTTATGCGGGTACCTGTCTATTTTTATCATATCCGCGGGTATCCATGGGTACTCGCAGGTATTTACAAAAAGATATTAAAATGCAAATATTTAACCATAATTAATGTTTGGATCAACAAGTTCACTTTCTCCTATTGATTCTAAAAAATAAACAAATAAAAAATCACTAACAATTTATATTGTAATTTATTTTTGAATGAAATATTAAAGAAATTATTAACTTCATAAATGTCCACCTCTTGCAACATTGTATAAAGTTTCATGTTGTCCAATTTTAATTTAGAAGAGCTTGAAAACATAAGAAGTTCATTAAAAATTCATAACAATATGCGAGTATCAAAATACTCGTACCCACGGGTAATGAATATCCACTTTTAATATATGTTTCCTATCCGTTACGAATTTTATTCACAGATATCCGTGGATACGGATTTTTTTGACATCCCTATCCGTAAGTTTAGTGTTTGGTGCAAGTTGAATTTTTCTTATTTTGTTATAAATCTAGCATGACTCCATGAGTAAAATAAGAATATTAAAATTGATGGGTGGAGAAAAAAAAAAGAAGGTGCAAGAAGAAACAACTAGAATGCATTGAGAAAGCAACAATCCGAAAACAAGGATACGAAGGAAAAAACACATGTAATTGTTTACATCCAAATTATATATTTTCGGATTATTTTTCAATTAAAAAAATTGTTTAATTGTAATAGAAATGTCCAAAATATGGACATCCTTTCCACATCTCGAAACTCTATTTTGAATTGTATTATTAGTGCAGGAAAAGTATTTTGAAATATATATATATATATATATATATATATATATATATATATATATATACTTTACGAAATATTCATTCTACAATGAAAAAATTAAAGATAAGTATTTATGTGGTGTAGAAAGCAACAATCCAAAAACGAAGATGTCTAAACTATCTGATTAGTCAAACATGTACACATTCTAATTCAACTATCTCAAGACTTTTGCTTAGTTTTATCGTTGGAAAATTATGTTCTCATTCTTTATTTTTTGACATAATTTAATATGAATTATGGGTTCTTTTAAATTAAAAAAATATATATTAATCAATAGTTCATATTATATTATACTAGCGAACACACATGCGCGACAGCGCCTGTGTATTCGCATTTTTTAATTTTCAAGAAAGTTAAGATCAATAACAAATATATAATTTTTAAAATAGTTGTTAAATATAAAATTATAAAAAAATAAGATATGTAAAAAGAAAATTTAAATGATGATTTAAGACAAAAGAGATTTGTAGAAAAATAATTAAAAGTAAATTATTTATAAAATTATTAAGGGTAAAACAGATATTATAAAATGTGGACACAAAAAGAGGAATCCCCTTTATTGTTAGAAAAATGATTAAAAGTAAATTATTTATAAAATAATTAATTTTTAAAATAACTAAGGGTAAAACAGGTATTATGAAATGTGGACACAAAAAGAGGAATCCCCTTTATTGTTACTAGCGTAACACAAGCGCGATAGCGTCTGTGTGTATACATTTTATAAATATGCGTGATATTATATTAATATGTGATAATATTATAATGTTATTAAGTTAATATATATATATATGTGTGTGTGTGTATTAAAATTATATTTATTAAAAATAAAGTGAAATATATCAGAATAAATAAAAGAATAACCTGATAAATCAAGAAAAAGAGAAGAAATAGAAACATCTGATTTTATAAAAAGTTTGTAAAAGTAACGATCAATTTTTAAAAATTTAATAAATTATTATATTTAAAGGGGTAAAATCGGTATTTTGAAAAGTGGACACAAAAAGGGGAATCCCCTTTATATATTGTTATAGATTTTTAAAATAACTAAGGATAAAACGGGTATTATGAAATGTGGACACAAAAAGAGGAATCCCCTTTATTGTTAGAAAAATAATTAAAAGTAAATTATTTATAAAATAATTAATTTTAAAATAACTAAGGGTAAAATGGGTATTATGAAATGTGGACACAAAAAGAGGAATCCCCTTTATTGTTACTAGCGAACACACAGTCGCTGTCGCGCTTGTGTATTCGCATTTTTTAATTTTCAAGAAAGTTAAGATCAATAACAAATATATAATTTTTAAAATAGTTGTTAAATATAAAATTATAAAAAAATAAGATATGTAATAAAAAAAATAAATGATGATTTAAAACAAATTAGATATGTAGAAAAATGATTAAAAGTAACTTATTTATAAAATAATTAATTTTTAAAATAACTAAGGGTAAAACGGGTATTATGAAATGTGGACACAAAAAGAAGAATCCCCTTTATTGTTAGAAGATTTATTGTTATAGATATAGATATAGATAATTAATTTTTAAAATAATTAAGGGTAAAACGGATATTATGAAACGTGGACACAAAAAGAGTTTATTATTATAGATGAAAAAAAAAATAATAATAGTATCATTATCCTTCTTTAGATTCAATTTTTAAGAGAATCATTCAAATTCATCTTTTTAACACTCTCCCCTTCCCAATGTTTCAGGCATTCATAAAAGACTGACAAATCCAAAGGAATGAAACGAAAATAATGGATTTCTTTGAATATAGCAACAACTTGTTTATCTCAGAATTAGTCTCGTTCATTCACTACTTTCAACCGTTAACGTAAACATCATCAAGATCAAGTAACTGGTTTAATATAAATTTATTTTAAAACATTTAATAAAAACATTACAAAATTAAAAAAAATGTGATTCTACTATTAGGATAATAAACTACTTTCAGAGTAAGTTAAAATGCAAAAAGCTAATCAATATTTAAATTTGCAATTATTAAATTATTTATAGTATAGTTTTAACCATCAAAACAAAATCATTTTTATCCAATTTTATGTGGTTATCAATTAAAAAAAATCTAGGTTCAAACACTAAAACAACATGTTAATACAATCTTAAAAAGGTTTAACACTATTCAATTAATAAATATGTCGTAAACTCTTAAATTCAATTATATCTTCTACCAAATTTTAAATGCTTTTTATAGTATTTTGTTAATCATAATTATTCAGACTCAATCAAACTTATTAAAATTTGAAATTATATTCAGCATCAGGATATTGAGTTTAATAAGTAATTTCATAACAAAAAGCTATAACTTCTATAAGCAAAAATTGATTAAATCACGGTTAAAATTCGATGATGATCATAGAAATTCGTTAGCAAAATCAAAATTAATAATAAAATATTTGTTAATATAATATTCATCGATAAATTTTATTAGTGATAATCAATGATATTTGTCGATAATTCTTTTCCCGAATTTTATTTCAAAGGAAAAAAATGAAAATAAAAATAAAAGCACATAAAATGATAAATAAAATAAATAATAAATATGAAAAAGAAACTGAGAGCTTCAACTTTCACTTATAAATTTATATATAATCTATATAAATATTCATTTAATTGATTATATACAAATATTTTATTAGTATTTATAATATTTTACGATGTATAATAAGTTATATTAAAAAAAGGACAATGATACTTTAACCTACTTTTTTTGACCCACTTTTAACCCACCACTTCAATCACCATTAGATCATCACATCACATCACTAAAAATAATAAAAAAAGATGATCTAATGGTGATTAAAGCAATGAGTTAAAAGTGGGTCAAAAAAAGTGGGTTAAAATATCATTTTCCTTAAAAAAAACATAACGGTTATACTGTTAACATTTTATTTTAAATTTTCATTTAACTTGTTTGAATATATAATTGAATTATTTTTTTTTCTCATAAGTTGTTTATGTTATATATTACACTCTTTTATTTTATTATATTATATATTTTGTTTTTCTCATAAGAACATTTTTTTTTTGTATTTTAATGTAGAATTTACCTAAATTACGAAAAAGGGTTTTAGAGGAAGATAATATTTAAACAATTAGAGGGGCTTTTGGTTAGAAGCAATTATATATACATCGCTAGAGAATGAGACCAATGCTTACAGGTGGAGGTTACTTAATATTATCCAGTTAGCATATGTCTATATAAATTTTTTGTTGACGTTAAGTTATTCAAATTATCCTTATTTTATATATATATTATAGTTGTTTATTTATCTATGAGCAATTTCACTGTTTAAATTTTAGGAATTTTCGCAAATGGGAAATTGAACACACTTGATTAGTTTCCATTTGAGATGATTATTGTTTCTTAACTACTATATTCATTTTCCTAAATTACCCAAGGGATTAGGAATTTAGGTTTAATGAACATCTTACTACCTAAGGAATTAGGAATAAAAATCTCCAATTAACTGAAAAGATTGTTGGAATACTTGCATAAATTGAAAAGGACAGAAACATACAAGAAAGAAAGAATTCAAAATCAATTCTCCAATGTTTTTATAGAATAACTGAATTTGATTTTTATAATTCTAGCTATTATTTTTTTAATTTTATTAAGAAAAATTATACTTTGACTCCTATTTGTTGTACTTTCTTCTTTTGTGTCCTGACGTGAATTAGTATGGATAATTAATTGTTTAAAAAAAAGATATTAGTATATTAATCAATGATTTATACCATACCACGTCAGAAAGTAAAATAAAAGATGAAAATCAAGAAATGAAAATCATAATATCATTGTACATTTGTTAATTTTAAAATGAATTATTTTTATCTCAATTAAAAATATCTCAACCTTAATATATCAACAAATTGATATTCGATCATTTTAATTATTATGATGGATATTTTTATTACTGGAAATAATAATTGGTATACTTGTCAAATGGAGAATATGAAGTACATTATGCGTAAATCCTCTAGCTCCCCATATAACTTCTTCGTATTATAATGCTGGCACAGTTGGTCCTTATACGTTATCAAGAGTAGTATTAGTTGAGGTGAGATAAATTGAAACTTGAAAGAATCACTTTAAAGTTTCCTATATTTACATTTATTTTCAATTGTCTATTGGAAAAATTAACATGTGTTTAGAAAGAACTAGGTAGTTAGATACGAATGAATGACACGTGACAATTATTTTTAATTATAACAAAATTTAAAATTTAAAAAAATATTTAAAAGAAAAGAAAAACAGTTAAAGACAAATGATACATACTTAACTGTATTAGTGTATTACTAATAGAAATGACTTAAATATAACAAAATTTTCGAATTAAGAACTTAAAGAAACTTTCTTGAAATTTTCTTACAAAAATAAAGACCAGGATTCAACCAAAAATCATATAAATAATTTTTCATAGACTAACTAAACAATTTTACAGCACAGTTATGAAAGACAATTTACTTTGCTTTGCTTCGATAATTCATGATTTTTTTTTTCTTCTTTTCTTTAACACGATGAACGCTGTTTTAAAAATTTAAGTATAAGTCCAAATTTTATGTTAAATAAAAATGAAAAAATTAAACTTTATTATATGAAAATAAATAGCGATAAATTTAATATGATTTGAACTAAGATTTCATTAATATTATGTTTTGGGTGATCTTAGGAGACAACAAATGTTTTCATAAAAATCACATACACTCAGAAATACGATACCAAATATAGAATTCAACAATGCAAACGGATAACTAGTATGCAACATTAAATTATTGACAGAGATATACAAAATATACGACCACGAAACTTCAACAGTATTTTATATCTGTCATATGCCAACCTAATTTGCCTCTCTCATTTTCTATGGCTGCGCTGACGCACATTCATACTATATTATTAACTACTTGTCATTAAACAAATTCGCGATCCACATTAATACGTAATGCTTAATACGTTAATCAATTAATGTACATGGACATTAGTTGACTAATATTATTATACTCTCTTTGGTCTTTTCCATTGACCATTTTATAAGCCTCTACATCGTTTATTCCATAATTGTACAACTTGGATATTAAATTTCCTCTCATTGGATTAGGTTATATACAACGTTAAGAAATTTATCATCAACTTACAATAAATTACACTAACTTTATTTTCCTCCTGTTTCATCATATTTTTTGTTATATTTTTTTTCCACACTTTCTTACCTTTTTACTCGCACAATACGTATGAAATAAAATAAAAATATTAGAAAAAAAGTTATATGGGGTATACAAGTTAAAGGTATATATAATATGAAATATGATGGAATAAAGTTATAAGGTTTTATGAAACCCCAATTGAGTAAAATAAGATAGTTTGATATCTGGAATACTGTGCTTAAATTTTACACACCGCATTCAGAAGTCTTTCTTCTATTGCTTAAAATATATAGTAAGCAGTGACCCGAAAAAACGGGCGGAGTGGGGGGCTCGTAGATACCAAATTTTAAATACAGAAACTTTCTTTTTTTCTTTTACTGAGATACGAAAAACAATATCTTTGTTTATTTTAAGATGATTTCACTTACTCTATAATGATATTTTGACCACGTTTTTGGACCCATTTTTAATTCAATACTCCCATCACTTTTTAATTATTTATTTTGATTTTTTTTAATAATATGATGTAATAATTTAAAGATAAGAGTGATAAGTTAAAAATGATTTTAAAAAATGAATTAAAATATCATTATCTACATTTAAGGGTTTTAAAGTATTCTAGTGATTAATAATATCCATAAGTAATAGTAAAATCTAAAAATGGAAAATTTAATAATAATAAGCTTCCCCGTATTTCTAAAGCAAATCCAAATGAAAAAGAGAGGCTGACAACACGATCGACTTAGAATGAGACAATGAGACTCTTCTACTGAATAATAAAAACAATTTATTAAAATTATATAATTTATATTTTAATTTTAAAATGCGAAAGTTAGAAAAAAAAATGTAATTGCATGCGACGTGTAGTCTTAAGAGTTTCTTTCCATCTTCAGAATTACATTTAAAGTTTAGTTTTAGTTTTTTTTTTGAATTAAAATTATTCGGTTGTGTTTTATGGATCTTAAATTAAAATCAATCCAAGAAAAAACTACTCCAAATTATATTATATTAAATACAAATAAGATAAATTTAGAATATATAAATGAATGCAAATTTTATTTTACAAATCAAATTTATGGATTTGAGTTGTTTTTAAAAATCAGTTATTAACGTAGTATCAAATGGTATCAAAATTTATATGGGAAAATTATTATTAGTTGTCTATCATATTATTATTAATGAACGGCTGTAAGCTCACTAATAATGTTAAATTACACAATTTCATGTATCAGTGCGTTGAAGATCCTATATAGAAGATATATACATGAGATCAATTTACAAAGAATATAAACTTCATCTTACAAACTAATTTTATAACATTAAATTACACTTAAAATAAATTTCTTAATAAATTAAGTATAACTTTTTTTTCACACGGGCAACATTTAATTTAAACTAATTATTGTGATAAAGAAACTTTCAAATTCAAAATCCTGATTAATCGAAATAACTTTGTAGTGTAGTGGTGTTCCATTGTAGAGTTGACTGATTTAAAAGTTGTTTTGAATAACGTAATAAAATTACAGCTATTACTTTATTATTTATCTGGATTTTGGATAAAACTATGTAGCCTTATATTAAGATCAGATTGGAGTGTTTAACTTGTTACAATTTTTAAGTTAAAATAGTATTTGTTATATTCCACATATTTTTGAATTAGATCTGTACCCTTGATTTTAAGGTTCATAATTTTGGAAACCTTAAACACTGGCCGAAGAAAAAAAGCTCAAGAGTGATGCTTACTATAGAAAAGTATTATCCCCACAGCATCACGATGCAGTTGTTCAATAATTTAAACCTCATGACCATAGATACTTTTAATATGGTCACCAGTGTCACCATAAACAATTTTCGTATGTATACTAAAAAATTGTTAGTTGTTAAACTTGTTTTACTCGGTACAGATTTTATATTAAATTTGTATACTAATATTAGATTTATAAATTTAACTATATGGTATATAATACTGATCGATAGTTTAGGGAACCAATAATACTTATTAATTTTCTATGTCCGTGCATAAAATTGTTTGTTAGTAACAATTTTTTTTTTTTTTAAATTAAAAAAGTTCAGCAAATTCTTTCCTTTCTTTATCAATATCATTTCTTTGTAGTTGTATACCTGATAGGGATGATTTCATTTTGATTCTATCGAATATGAAATTTGTATCGATTTTATTTTCATTTGATTACATATTTAATTATACGGATTCGATATTATATTGAATATTTTTTCAAAAAAATAGATAAAAAATAAAGAAAATAATGTCAAAAGGACATAAGTAAAATTTATAACAATTATAAAATTTGTTAATGGTAATGTAAAAATATCTTAGAAATGATATCAAACATTTGAAAGTTGAATGAAAATTTATCTATAAGAAAATAAGACTTTTTAAAGTAATGTTTTTATATTATCTAATAAATTAAAAATATCAATAATTTAAAACAGGACATGAATAATATTCAACTTCATTTACGAAAAATTAAATATTATCAGTATCATTGGTTGATATATGTGTTTTCTATATATGAATTGAAATAAGACATATACTCACAATTACATATTTAGTTATCATCCCTACTCACTAACATTAACTTTGTATGGTTAATTTCGTTCAATCGCTATGCATTGTAAATCTTACAAAAGTGTTTTACTTATCGCAAAAGCTTATAAAACTTTATAACTAAATATCTAATATAGAAATCACAACTTTTTGGTTGAAAAAAGGTTATAAGAAAAAATGTATAAGTGGCTCCTTTTATTATATTAATTAATACGTTTGCAACATGAAACAAGTATAGTCACACATTGTTGTTACATAGTACACCACAAGAAATCTTGAGGTGAATTTTCGAATATTACACAAAGTATTGTTCAAAGAAATCGCCCATGATAGTTTCATTCACCATTCCTTTAATTACCTTCGGAGTTGTTACGTCAGTGACCGTAATTCATATCCACGAACAAGTTGGTAAAAGTTTAAAACCTTAGATATAATATGAAGCTATGTCATAACTACATCAGCATGAAACAACACCAAGAATATATTCTCACAACCCTACTTTGACCCTCGCTTTGTCTCACTTGAATTTTCTTTTTTTTCCTGCATATCTAGATGGGTGTAGTTGGGTCATTGGAAGATGGGAAAAGGAAAAAATATAGATTTATAAATCTTTATTCTTTTATGGTATTTTATTTTTTCGTATTTAATTAATATAAGATTTAGACTTAAATTTGAATTTTTAAAAATATCTACACCCATGTCTAAAATTTACACTCATGCTTATAATTCTCCTTTAAAAAAAAAAATGAATGAGATAAAAATGTCTTCAAATCTTATAGTACTATATCATTAATTGGTGTGTGTATATACGCCAAAGGCAACGAAGTCGCATTAGGTTAAAATGCTTGACTCGAAGAGAAGACCAAGAAATTAATTAATTAATTAATTAAAACAATATATATAGATATAGATAGAGAGGAAACTAAGAGAGGCTCCGGTCACTGGTGGTGGCAAAAATGTTGACCTGAAAACCGTTGTTGTCGACGTTTGGGCCATGTGACTTTACAAAACGTACGAAACTTCAAAGATGCCACCAATCACTAATTTTCTTTCTTTTTTTCGTTTTAATTAGTCAATTTTCTCATGTGTCTATTACTTCATGCAGGCAATTTTTTCTCCAGTGTCTATGCTAATATAAAAGGAAGGGTTTTGTTGGAGGACCCAGAAGAAAGTAAAGAAACAGATCAAGAAGGAGCAAGGGCTTGCGAAGAACCAAAATTTCCACAAATGGAGCTTCCTTCCGAGAGATCTGGTGACGGAGGAAGTGGACTCAAGGAAGAAAACAGAACTCATGACTATACTGTTGCTGATGATGAAGATGGTCCTCGTAAACAACAGATTCTTGTCGAGGTGAAGATTAATACTCTCTTCCTAAGAACCATCATTTTTATCTCTTAAATGACAAAAACATCAATAAATCTTAGTTTTTAGTTTTTGTTTCTATAAGCATGCATCTCTTTTGTGTTGGTTCATGTAAGATTCTTTTCTCTCTAGAAAAATCCTTCAAGTTTTCCATAAATGACCAAACCAGGAAATTATAAGAATGATCTTGTTCAAAGAAACACAGTCAATTGTTCGATACTTTGATCATTAATGTTGATTACTTCCAGATTTCAAATGTTTAATTTATTTTGGTCGGTCTTCTGCAAGCTGTTTTCAATCCTCACAAGAAATTCAATTCGATGGTCAGGACATAGCTTTTTCCGAAAACAGTTTCGGATTCTCTTTTTTTGTCGTATCATCACCACCAGCGTCCTAAAATCACAGCCAATTAATCTTTATGGATTTTGTTTGGTAAAATCCATAATAAATATCAAAATATATATCTATATTTATCTGTTAACGATAAAGAAAGGAAAATTGGGTGTATATCTACAACTTGAACAATAGTACATGAAAGTAATTGAATTAGTCAACTCGAAGATAAGTTTTATATTCAAAAGAAAACGTCAATATTAACGTCTTTAGATTAAGTTGTAAGGAAACTAATTTCCCGTAAACAAGATTTTAAATACGATAGTTTTCTGAACAAAGATAAATAAAGGGAAAGAGCTTTATCCCAGTCGGTGCAAATTAATAATGAAGTAACATCTTTTTTGAATGATGAGTTTGTACATAAAATCTTAAACCAATTTTTTCTTCTTTCTAAAGAAATCTTAAACCAAAAGTTACAAAAAAAAAAAAAAGCTTTTTATTTCCGGTTGAGAAACTGATAAAAATGTCCAATCATGCATGATTAATGCCCTTTGCGAATATTATTGAAAAACACTGTATTCTTTTTGGCAAGCATTACTAAAAGGGTTATTTCAATAATTAATGACCTCTGGTAAGAGTTGACCGACGCATGTGCCTGAAAAGAAAATTAATTATATTTTCAACATGATACTATTCATCCAGCACGTGCAAGTTAAAATCAATAGATTCTAACCGGTCCAAGTAAGAACGGGGAAAGATTCTAGATGAGTTTCTTATAGTCACATAGTTCTTCGTTGAATACAAATAGGTTCCTTCCATTCTACTACTGTACATAACAGTTTCCATTTTCCTTTGTCCTTATTAATGCCTACAATGACACGTTTCTCCCAAACTTTTTATTTCATGTAAAAACAATGTAATTGTTTATCTTCAAGAACGTTGTTTAACATTCTTTACTCATTGGAGGGAGTATATACATAACCTTGTTTTATATGTAAACAGTTAAGGAATAAAAAATATTTGAATGATTCAATAGTAATGTAATAGAACATTTATATAAAATTTATTAAAGCAAATATGAAGGGAGATATCAAAAACTATAGTTGGGAAAAGTTGAATTGTATGGTTGCAAATTAATTTGATGATTATTGGTTGTGCGATACAGGAACCACCCATAGAGGAGGCTGGACCTAGCACATCCGCAGACAAAAAGGAAGAGGTTTTATAAATTTACAATGATATACAATCAGTTCTTGTTTTATCCCATTTTTGTGATTTCCACGGTTCAGGAACTATTATAACATATGTGTCTATGCATGGCTGATTCTAGGTTGATGATCAACTTGAGAGCACCAAAGCTGAAATGGGTGTGGTGAGAGAAGAAAATCAGCGGTTAAAGAGGTCTCTGCACAAAATAATGAATGAGTATCGGACACTGGAAATGCAATTTCAAGACATACTTAAGCAAGGGACAAAAAGGAAACTAGTTGATAAAGGAAATGGTAACGAAGAAGACACAGTAGAGGAATCGGATCTAGTTTCTCTCAGCCTGGGAAGAGTTCCAAGCAATCAAAGAAACGATGAGAAAATAAAAGTTTATAAGGCATTGAAGGATGATGAAGGGTTTAACCAAGAGTTGACTCTTGGACTAGAGTGCAAATCAAAGTCAGGAAGCACAACTGAAGCTTTGCCTAATCCAAGCCCAGAAAACAGTTCTGAAGTCCCAAAGGAAGAAGCTGGGGAAACTTGGCCACCCAGTAAGGAGACACAGAAGGCAATTAGGGACACAGAGGATGAAGTTGCTCAGCAAAACCCTATGAAGAAGCCACGAGTTTGCGTTAGAGCAAGATGTGACACTCCAACAGTGAATCTCTATTCTCTCACCTCGTTCTTTTTAGCCTCTTTTCTATATGCTTACTCATGAGAAAACACATTTTTTCACGCCCTCTACTATCATTGAAGGGTGTGATGATGCATGAGACAAAAACTTTGCACAAACCAAAGTACATATATATAAATATTATTGAAGACTTTCAACCATTTGTTCACGCTTTGATATTTACTATTGACACAGATGAACGATGGATGTCAATGGAGGAAATATGGACAGAAGATTGCAAAGGGAAATCCTTGCCCTCGAGCGTACTATCGTTGCACCATTGCACCATCATGCCCGGTCAGAAAACAGGTATCTATATTTATATCTATTTCTATCACAATCAAGAGTTTCAATTTACCTCAAAGCTAAATGATTCTAGACATCATGTGTACATGTTTCAGGTACAAAGATGTGTTGATGACATGTCGATTTTAATTACCACGTATGAAGGGACCCACAACCACACTCTTCCACCTTCAGCTACTGCCATGGCATCCACAACTTCTGCAGCAGCCTCCATGCTTCTTTCTGGTTCATCAACCTCTCTTTCCGCCTCAGCACCTTCATCAACAGCAACCACTTCTGCTACCAATCTCCACGGCCTCAATTTCTATCTCTCAGATGGTGCAAAACCAAGGCAATTATACCTCTCCAACCCTGCACTCTCATCTTCACCTTCACATCCAACCATCACTCTCGACCTCACTTCACACCCAGCTTCTTCCTCCTCGTCACCCTTCGTTAGATTCACTTCAAACTACAACCAACCCAGATACCCCTCTTCCTCAAGCCTAAGCTTCAGTAGTTCCTCAGAAATCAACGCATTGTCTTGGAGCAACGGCTTCCTTACCAATAATAATAATACTATTCAACCTACATACAATAGCAGGAACATACTTGGGAACGTAAACTTTGGGAGACAACAAGTGGAAAATATATACCAATCCTACATGCAAAAGAACAACAGCAATATTCCAAGCGTTCCTCAAGGTGGTGTACCAGCTGATACTATATCTGCAGCAACGAAAGTGATCACAGCAGACCCCAATTTTCAATCAGCTTTGGCAGCAGCGCTCACTTCGTTTATCGGTGGCGGTGTTCGAGGAAATCAAGGTGGTAACAGTGTCGGTGAAAGTCCGAGTTTGGGTCAGAACTTGAAGTGGGGTGAGGTGTTCGCAGCGTCTAATAATTCATCTTCTACCTTGTCTTGTTCAACTTCGAAAGTCAACGGTTGTGCATCGAGCTTCTTGAACAAAACGCCGGCGAATAATACACAGACGAAAAGTTTGATGTTTCCACCACCTTCGTCTTTGCCGTTTTCTACCCCCAAAAGTGCATCTGCATCTCCTGCTGATAATAGCGACACCACCAATTAAACAATTGATGATTTTTCTATAACCAGCTACTGTAGTTTTTTTTTTCTTGGATTATTGATGTAATTAATTAAGATATGCAAAGTAACATTCAGCACCAACACGTAAATAAATTATGAACATAAATGTTTACCCTTTTTTCCTTTTTGGGATGAAATTAATATACTCTATGAAAGACTGAACCAGAAGCTACTGCATTTGAGTAAATACTCGAGAGTGTAGTGCTAGTAAATACTGCATTTGTAGGTAATGAATAATTTTATTATTTAGGAATTATTAACAAAGAAAATTTATTTTAGTGTTTTTCCTTTGCAGGTTGGTTGATATTGACTTGTATGTATAAGCTTCCCGAATGGATGCATGCTTTTGCTTTTCAATTGGGAAATACTATTCATAAACGTTCTATTTAGAATCTTATTATTTAAGTTGTTTTGATGGGTATGCATAAATTTAGAAGTTAGTAGTGTGACTTCTTTGCTTGCCAAACATGTGCACCCTGGAACGAGGATTCTCCATTTTTATCTTGTATATTTTTTTAATAATGATATTTTGGTTACTAAATTTTGATAATTTTTTTTATAATATAAAATGTTATCTTTTAAGTAAGTTTAAAATATTAAGAATAAGAAAGAGAAAAATGAAAAAATCACTTAAAAAATAATACTTAGAATTCTAAGAGAGTTATCAAAATTTAATAATAAAAAATTATTATCCATTCTTTTAAGGACAATATATTTAAAACAAATAAATTACTTACAAAACAAGTAAATTGATAAAAATAGAAATGAATCTCTTCAAACTCTAATATTTATTTGATTTCTTTCTTCCTATATGTTATAACTGGATGATTAAATTTAATAGAATATATATATATATATATATATATATATACGCTTCAATTCAATAAAAAATTAATATTTGTAAATTATGATTTTTTTTTTCACATCTCATAATATCAATTATACCGTTTACACTATCTTTTTATTTTTTTTATTCCTCAACGATTATTCTTTTTATTATTTTTGGATTCACGATAAAACCAGGAGTGCAAAAGTAAATATACACCTCCATTAAAAAATATTGTTATAATAAAATAAAAAATGAAATCTAAATTACGAAATCCTTTGTATTACATAGTGGGAACCTCCTTCTTTTCCTTTCATTTCACAAAGCTTTTAATTTTTTATTTGTCTTTTGCTCTCACCGAAACCGCCCTTTTCAAAGGCTATGGGTTCTTCTTCTTTTGCCGTTGATGGTTAGGGTTTCGTAGGGGCGTCATCGGAATGTTCCAGAAGCTCCCTTCTTCTTTCTGTAGCCTCTCCAATTCTGTTATTCGACGGGGTATCGTGCCAACCATGCATTGATTTTTTCTTTTTTCCCTTCAGATGATTACCCTTTTTTCTTTATGTTTTTTTGTGTGTGTTGATTGATTCTTCAGTTCTTATATTCTGTTGTTGGAGTTGTTTTTCTCGAACGCGTGAGGTCGAGTGGGTAATAGTGTTATTGCGAAGTGTAGGGACAAGTTTATTTTATTTTTTGTGAGTTCTTGATTGTTCGTTTGGGAGTGAGGTTTTTTGTTATCTAGGTTTAGGGAAGGGGTTTCTTCTGCCTCTCATGTCGGATCTCAATCTTTGGATGTACGTTAATTAACGCTCTTAATGTAGTTGCAATGAACCTCTTTTATATAAATGAACTAAGTTTCCCCGTTTCCTAAAATCCTCTCGAGTTACAATGTTGTTACAGTGTGTGTTTATTGACATCATTGCTTGCATCAAATTTGTTTGTTCCTAATATTTTTGAATCAATACTGATGATATCATGTCTTAAGCTGTCTAATATGCCGTTCAAATGCATGTCTTAGGTTTAATTTCGTTTTCTTACTTAGCTTTAATTTTTTTGAATCATGTTTTGTCTTAGGTTTTTGTGTAGCTGTTTTACATGTTCGTTGATTCCATAGAAGTGTGCTTAATTTGTGTTTTGTTTCGCATTTGCTCAGTTGTTTTTTTGATTTCGGTTGTCTAGTTTTCTATTGTGTTGAGTTCTGAATTTGTTCTTAGATCATGAACAAATAATCTGAAAATCATGTTTCTGTTTATTTTCTTCTGCCAATTTGTTTGTTTCTACTGCTGTTTTTGATTCTATTTGATGTTCGTATGATTGTGAACCAAGTGCTCGCCAATGATTGTTGCTGACCAAACCATATCTGAGTTGTTGAAATGTGGATGTGTTCGGAGTATTCATGAAGTTCTGGTTTAGCTGAAAGCATAGGCATTATCAGTACCTTGTTTAGTGCAATCTTCTATTCCTTCACAGATGATTGAATTTTGTTTCTGTGGTAAATTGTTGCTGCTGGACTAGTCTTTTTGATTGAGTTTGATGCTCTGGTTGAAAGTGATCTGGTTGTTTTCATAGTCTGATTACTTTTATATGATTGAATCATATCCAGATGTTGAAAATATTGATTGGTCTCTGGCTATTTTAATCTGAATGGAAACTGCATTTGCTTTATTTGTGTGTTTGCTTAATCACATTTTGTTGTTGTGTGATTAGCCTAGACTGTGCATCCTGCCATATATCTGCAGCTTCATTCTTGTCTTGATTATGTTGGCAAATTTCTTGGTTTGGTTGATATCTGTGTGCACTGACCGTGGGCTTACTTGTGAGTTTTGCAGCTTGATTTTCTTTTCTGCAGTAGCCACTCTGTTGTGAGTTGAATGTCGTAGTTTATGACTAATTTGACCAGCATCAATGCTCCAAAAATCGTATGCATCTTTCTGTGTTATTACACTGTTGATTTTTTTTTTTAGTGCAGCTGTGTCATCTGTCACCAATTCAGTTTTGATTGTGTGAAACTGTTTTGTTGTT